>JAEEGJ010001929.1_pt1 | contig 267207 bp, 232 predicted proteins | sample 8958761 | NCBI WGS metagenome assembly JAEEGJ01 (sample SAMN16246546, study PRJNA631951) | gut metagenome | biome: gut microbiome; feature: rumen; material: RS-attached | host: Bos | place: Iran: Karaj | collected 2018-10 | reverse complement strand
ATAGCCATAGGTGTTAATATGGACGGCAGGAAGGACGTTCTCGGTATGTGGGTAGGTGAAAATGAGAGCGCCAAGTTCTGGGCAGGCGTACTTAATAGCCTGCGTAACAGAGGCGTTGATGATATTCTTATCGCCTGCACCGATAACCTGACAGGCTTCTCTCAGGCGATAGAAGCAGTATTTCCTAAAACCGATATACAGAACTGCATCATTCATCAGCTCAGAAATTCGAGCAAATATGTCTCTTATAAGGACATCAAGGCTCTTATGGCTGATCTGAAAAAGGTCTATACCGCCGCCACTGAAGAAGCTGCTCTGGACGCTCTTGATTCCTTTGCAGCTGCCTGGGACAGCAAATATCCAAAGATCTCAAAGTCCTGGTATGAAAACTGGCCTAATCTCAGTACATATTTCAAGTTCCCTCAGGAACTCAGAAAGCTGATCTATACGACCAACACCATAGAAGGATTCAACCGTCAGCTGAAGAAAGTGACTAAGGCAAAGTCCGTATTTCCAACAGATGACAGCCTTTTCAAAATGCTGTATCTGGCTATGAAAGACATAACTAAAAAGTGGACTGGTCGCCGACAGGACTGGAGCCGCATCTACGCTCAGTTGGTAATCTACTACGGCGACAGGATACCCGAATAACATTTTCATATTGACAATCAAATAATCATGTGCTAATATGCAGATAAGACCGACTGCTTTCACAATCGGTCTCATCATATACTCTTTTATTGCACTATTTTGCGTTTACACAGAATCTGGGATTGACTCAATTATTGGCGAAACATGCCTAAATATAGCGGTTTTACAAACAAAAAGCTCCCGCAGAATGAACAGTTTTGTTCATTCTGCGGGAGTGATCCACATGGTACGCCTGACTGGAATCGAACCAGCGCACACGGCGTCGGAGGCCGATGCTCTATCCCCTGAGCTACAGGCGCATATCTACGAAATCTCCGCTATTGTAAACAACGGACATTCATAAAATTCAGTTTATTATTACACTACTATTACCAATCGTTTGTGCTACGTTATTCATTATATCATTTTTAATAATAATTGTCAACGACTATAAAACAGATAAAATGTAACCGATTGTCGGAATAAGATACATCAGGCGGTATTTTAATCAAACTTCAATAATTAAAATCGTATCTACAACTAAAAAGCCATTCTCCTAAATTAAGAGAACGGCTTTTTATTAATCCTGATCATCTATATGCCTTAAAGCGTAGATAACTCTATCCTGTATAAGCATATCAATATAGTTGCATTCCTGATCTGTCAGATCTACAAGATTAATGATCTGACTTTCAGGCAGTTCTGCTTCACTCCAGTATACATCAACATAAACGGTATAGCTGCAAATGTCATCCTTTTCTCTGATAAAATAGATCTTTGTGTTGCTGTCATCAAAATCCTTATCAAAGTTTCTGCGGTTCAGAAAGCCGCAGCGCATCTCTGCTTCGATCTCATCCTGAACACTTACAGGAATAGCACTCCACGGTATATAAGCCGCCAATGATATTGTCTCTGATCTTGTTTGCTGCATTTTCAATTCCTCCAAAAAATAATGATATACTTATAATACATCATATTTCAAATATAATAAAGAGTCTTATGTTTCTATTGTGTGAACATTATTTAAACTGCGAAGAACAATAAACAAGAGTTATTCTTTCAGTCAGATCATTATGTAGTTATTTCCGTATCATTTTCAAGTATTAGCTTAGATTTCCACAAACTCTTTGCCGTTCCCTTAAAAAACGAGGAAATACAGCAAAAATAAACTTGCCTTATACCGTCTCACAGAAATATTTCTTTTTCACTATGAATATAATTGTGTGAAAGGATATACTAAGAGGTGAGCAGATGAAACGACACAAGAAAAGAAAAATAACAGGAATACTAAGAGTATGTACACTACTGCTGCTGCCCTCGCTCATTGCAGCGTCGGCAAGCTGTATACGCGGTATTGACCGTGATAAAGCAGATCATGAACAGATAACGGAAGCTGCACCGGCTTCTGCAAAGGGCATCGTTCACGACACAACAAGAGAAATAAAGCTCCCGGAAAAGCGCCCTGAAGACGAGCTATACGGAAGTGTGATACTGTCGGAGGGATATGGATACAGTACAGAGGATGAAGCGCCTGATGAACTTTCCGTGCTCACGAGTCCGCTTGAAATGACTGCTGACGATCCCGGTTCAAAACCATATCCGACTCAGTGGGAGGAGAGCGGCGACATCATCAGGACAACTTATCAGAAGTACACAGGGAACGCTTTCTTCGACCTTGAAAAAGCCGGGCAGGTAAATAACAAAACCGAAATACCAAACGATGAACTGCGAGCTGAAAGTGTCTGCCTGCCGAATTTCACTATATCTGATACTACCGAACCACAGGTCCTGATATATCATACTCACACCTGCGAGAGCTTCGAGCCGTTTGTCAGAGAGCATTATGACGCTTCATTCAACTTCCGGACAACTGACGCAACAAAAAGCGTAGTAATGGTCGGTGACGCTATACAGACAGAGCTTGAAGCTCAGGGCATAGGCGTTATACACGTCCGAACTATCCACGATGATCCGTCATATACAGGAGCCTACGACCGAAGCCGCGTTTCCATATTACCAATACTCGAACAGTATCCGAGCATAAAAGTCGCTCTCGACATACATCGTGATGCTATATCCGGCGAGGGAGTTGCTTACCAGCCGTACACCGAAGTAAATGGCAGAGAAGCTGCTCAGGTAATGATAATATCCGGCTGCGATGACGGCACTATGGGTATGCCGGAATATATGAAGAATTTCCACTTTGCCTGTGCCCTGCAGCAGCAGCTCGAAAGCGATACGCCTCACCTAACCCGTCCGATACTGTTTGACTATCGCAAGTACAATCAGGACCTCACTACCGGCAGCCTGCTTATAGAGGTTGGTTCTCACGGGAACACCCTCGAACAGGTGCAGTATTCCGGTCAGCTGATAGGTCATTCGCTCGGCAGACTGCTGAATTCGATGATAAAGGAGAAAAAATGATCCGTATAAAGAAAAAGACTGCCGTCAGAGCAATAATGCTTTACCTGATACTGACGGCAGGCTTATGGATGTTCATAAATTCGTACACTAATTCCTATAACAGGATGACCGGTGAAAATATTGCCCCGGCAGGTGTTACTCTCAACGGAGGAAAAGCCTCTGTGAGTATGCTTGAGCATGATACTGAGATAGATCTTGACGTCTTCTCTCCGGATAATAAAGCTTTTTGTGCGGCTTATATCATTTCACCAGACGAGCTGCGTACAGCGGCATACCTGATTCACTTAGCTACAAGATTAGATTGTGTCACTCTGTAAAAGTTGTTCAGTTCCCCTGAATAGATCAGCGTCGCACCGGGAAAATTGCGAAAATCATCCGGCTTATACAGACAGAACGGTTTTTCGAGCGGTATTCCTATCTTGTCCATTGTATAGGCTACAAACTGTGAGCAGAGGAAATTCTTCTTTCTCTTCCATTCTATATCAAGGTAAACTGCAAGCAGTCCGAGTATATTGTATGAGTAGATGTTGCGGTTGTCTGAAAAATGTCTTATAATGCGTTCATATTCGGATTTCTGCTCGTGAGTTACCTGTATACGGTATATCTCACATGGGATAGTTCCATAGCAGCCAAGAGTTCCCTGCCCAACTGTTTCCTTGTTAAATGTAGCAGGAAGCGGGAATCTACGGTAAGTGCGGCAAAAGCTGTACATTTCCGAAAGAGTTTCGTCAGCAGACAGCGATACGTGATTGAAGGGTTTTTTCGTCATAAATCTGAAAAACCTTGCCGGACGTGTTCCTGTCTGAGCCATAACGATATAAATAAAATCTTCCAGAATGTTACCCTCCCTTAACTTATTTCTTTCACAATTATATCATAAAATATAAGGAATTACAATAGATATTTTGAAAATTTTATGTTAAGCGGTGATGTTATGTACGAGTCTTACGGGTTAAGGCGGCTTATGCTCATGCTGGTAATAGATGTGATCATACTCATTTCCGGAGCAGCTCTTCTTCTGCTCGGAAAGCTGCTGTTTTTCACGTCTGCCGATGAAAAAGAAGAGATGGGAATTTTCCTGCCAGTGATCATGTATCACAGCGTTTTTGACACAGCTCCGCAGGAATACATAGTTACACCTGAGCAGCTTGAAAGCGATCTTCAATGGCTCAGGAACAACGGATATACCTCAGTAACCGCACAGCAGCTCATAAACTACACAAGAAATAAATGTGAACTCCCGGAACATCCTGTTCTGATAACCTTTGACGACGGCTATTACAATAACCTGTCAGAAGCTATGCCGCTGTTTGAAAAATACGATATGCACGCGATAGTCTCGATCGTAGGTAAATTCACAGACTCGCTTGCACCTGCCGATCCGCATATCCCTGCGTATTCCTATCTGACATGGGATGACATAAAACAGCTGTCAGCTTCCGGAAGATTTGAGATAGGCAGCCACACATATGATATGCACTCCTTTAAAGGGAAACGAAAAGGATGTGCCAAGCTCCCGAACGAAACAGAAGAAGAATACCGATCCACACTCGCAGAAGACCTTGCAGTCCTGCATAATGAAATGCACATCAGCATAGGCGAGATACCGGCAGTATTCGCCTACCCTTTCGGCAATATCAGCCGGGAAAGCGTCCCCATTCTCAGAGACAGCGGCATACTTATGACACTTACCTGTTACGAAAGACCTAATATCATCACACGCGATCCCGACTGTCTTTACGGCCTTTTCCGCTATAACCGCAGCGGACTTTACAGCACGGAAGAGTATATGGAAATGATTACAAAAAACAAGGACAGCTGAGCTTTATCTGCTCTGCCGTCCGTTATGCTCATTATGAGAGAACAACAAGATCCTCGCTGTCACGTTCATAAACAGTCGTTGGTTCTGTTGTGGTCTCTGATTTTTTAATTTTCTTCTTTGTTCTAGTCTTGCCGAAATAGTCAGGATCTTCCTTTATCATGCTCTTTTTGTACTCTTCAATGATCATTCCGAAGAAATCGTCAAAATCATCATAGCCCATGCTTTTCCACAGACTGTCGTACTTACTGTCTCTGTACTTGTCGAAATGCTCAGGAGCTTCTCCGGTCAGCTCATACTCAGCAACGATCTCCTTGTCGTGATCGGCAAAATACTGTATATCCGGCACCAGCTTTACTATTATTACTACATACATAGCAAATATCAGCGCGGAAATAACTGCTATAACGATAGATACGATCGCCATTACCTTTCCGCCGTTCTTTCTTTTCAGAGCCATGATAGCGAAAATGAATACAGCCGGAACTGCCATAAAGCTGAGGAAGCTCGCGAACATAAAGAAGTTCAGAAGAGCTATGATGAGTGCAGCTACTGCTAAACCTGTTCCGCTTCTTTGTACTGGTACAGCCGGACCTCTCATAGGCTGCCCTGCATAAGCAGGGTACGGACTTCCGAACTGTGGCTGCTGATAAGCACCTCCTGCCCCTGTACCGTAGCGGTCTTTGCCGCACTCGGGACAGAACTTCGATGATGCCGGTTTAAGCTTTCCACAATGCGGACAATACTTCATATCAGGACCTTTTCCGCTGCCAGATGCTCCTGATGTCTCATCTACGATGTCTTTTTTGGTTTCATCAATATAATCCTTATCCAAAATATTCTCCTTTCTGACCTACGCGAAGATCAAAGAGTTGTCTCCCAGTTCCAGTTGCGGACCTCAAGCTCGTCGAGGTTGTAGGGAGTTTTCTGATAAACGCAGTAATTCAGCCAGTTGGTAAACATAAGATTTGCCGTGCTTCTCCACGAAAAGAGCGGTACATTGTCAGGGTTGTCATCGGGGAAGTAATTGTAAGGCATCTGTATGTCTATGCCCTTCTCAAGATCACGGCGGTACTCATTGGCGATAGTCTCTCTGTCATACTCTGAATGACCTGTTATAAAATACTGTCTGCCGTTCTTGTTGGCAACTATATGCACTCCGGACATATCCGAGGAAGTCAGTATCTCCAGTTGGTGAACACGCTCGATGTCCTCACGGCGAACCTCTGTATTGCGCGAATGAGGAACATAGAACACATCGTCAAATCCTCTAAGAAGCTGACAGTTGCTCACCTCTGCCCTGTGAGGGAATATTCCGAACATCTTGTGCTCGAGTGGATACTTCGGCACACCGAAATGATAGTAAAGTCCTGCCTGAGCAGCCCAGCATATATAAATAGTGGAAAAGACGTGCGTCTTTGACCATTCCATTATCTCGGTTATCTCATTCCAGTAGTCTACCTGTTCGTACTCAAGGAGTTCAACAGGTGCTCCTGTGATTATCATACCGTCGTAACGGTTGTTCTTTATCTCATCAAACGTCTTGTAAAAAGACTCAAGGTGATGGTGAGAGGTGTTTCTTGAAACGTGTGAAGCCATCTGCAGAAGCTCTATGTCCACCTGAAGAGGCGTATTACTGAGCAAACGCAGCAACTGACACTCTGTTTCTATCTTCTTGGGCATAATGTTGAGGATTATCACTTTGAGCGGACGTATATCCTGATGCTCCGCTCTGTCTCTCGCCATTACGAATATGTTTTCTTCTCCAAGCGTTTTGAATGCCGGAAGCTCGGAAGATATTTTTATCGGCACTTCAAATCGCTCCTTTCTATCTCTGGATTTTTAGGTTACTTGCTGTGCTTGCAGTTTTCGCAGCCGTTTAAAAAGCTGTCGATGTTCTCTGCGGTATTGCTCTCGCCGGAAATGAATCTCAGCTTTCTGAGAGCTTCGTATTTCTTCTCGTCGGGGAGCTCGAATACTGCCTTATCTATCGCTTTGAGGCAACTCTTGAACAGTACAGAACGGACAAGTCCGTCGCACAGCATAAGATCTCCGCCGTCGTCGTAGTCGTATATGACAGCCTTGTCCCCTTCATAGGAGTAGGCTATAAAACCGATAACGCTGCCCTTGTCGAGCGCTTCTGTAATATGGAGCTTGACCACATCTTTATGAGCATTTACAAGCTCTTCATAGCCTGTTGTGTCAAATCTCTCCTGTATCTCGAGCATATCAGTTCTCCTTGCCGATAGCGTTTCTTATCGCTCTCAGCTCCTCGGCAGTGAGGTCGCGCCATCTGCCGGGTTTGAGCATACCGAGTTTCAGAGGGCCAACGCTGATACGGCGAAGTCTTGCGACCTCGAGTCCGACAGTCTCGCACATCTTTCTGATCTGACGGTTTCTGCCCTCTTTTATAGTAATGAGAAGAACTACTCTTCCCTCTTCCTTTTCCTTTACAACGACTGTCGCAGGAAGAGTCTTCCTGCCGTCGATCTCAACGCCCTCTGACAGTGCAACGAGCTGTTCGTCAGAAATGCCCGGACGCACTGTTACGCGGTATGTCTTTGAGACATGGCGGCTCGGGTGCATTATGCTGTTTGCAAACTCTCCGTCGTTGGTGAACAGAAGAAGTCCCTCGGAATTCCGGTCGAGTCTTCCTACCGGGTAAACTCTCTCCTCAACTTCATCAAGGAGATCCATAACACATCGTCTCTCAAGCTCGTCTGATACGGTGGTAACGTATCCGCGAGGCTTGTTGAGCATGATGTATCTGAAAGTTCTCTTGCGCGGCAGAGCTATCCTCTCACCGTCAATAGTGATGAGGTCCTTGTAGCCGCATTTATCTCCAAGCTTGACGTGTCTGCCGTTTACCTTTACTCTGCCCTGAGTTATGAGCTCTTCTGCCTTTCGGCGTGAACAGCAGCCGCTGTCAGCTATCATTTTCTGAATTCTTATCTTTTCCACAATAACTCCGATCTTCCTCAGAATAATAGTTTTCTGAGTCCTGATATAAATTTTATGAATCTTCCTGATCCTTTGCTCTTTTTAACGAGAACACGCTTTGCTTCAACGCTTTCTGCCGCATAGAGCGGGATCCTTTTTATCTGCCTGCCTCGGAACGATATGCTGAGCTGTGCAGCTTCGTCGCCTTTTCTTACAGGCGCGTATATGAACGGCGGAGATAATACCTGATACTCAAAGCCGTCCGTGCTGTCTCCGAGAGATGTAACTGACAGATCAGCTTCATCAAAGAAGACATTCAGCTTTTCCTCCTCGCCGCCGACAATGTCGAGCGAATGGAGTACGGGCGGTCTGAGAGCAATATTCTCCGCTCTGTCAAAACCATATTCGTATAGTGAAATGTGATCGTTCCAGTCGTTTTTGTCGTTGAGAGTTACGCATACCAGTCTTTCTCCGCCGCGTTCACAAGCCGATATGAGACATCTGCCTGCCGCATCAGTAAAGCCAGTTTTCACACCGTAAACTCCGTCACACATACCGAGCAGCTTGTTCGTATTCTTCAGCCACCGCGGATAAGGCGGAGCGCCGAATTCAACTTTGACCGTTGATTCCGAGCATATGCTCCGGAAGGTCTCGTTTTTCAGAGCTTCCATAGCGAGAATAGCCATATCGTAAGCCGAAGAACCGTGCCCCTCGCCGTCAAGACCTGACGGTGTGGCAAAGTATGTATGCGAGAGACCAAGCTCCTGAGCACGTTCATTCATCAGCTTCACAAAAGCCTCTGTACTGCCTGCTATCCTGACCGCCGCCGCATTCGCTGCGTCGTTTCCGGACGGGAGCAGCATACCGCAGCACAAAGCATACTTCGTTACGGTATCTCCCTCACGCAGTCCCATTGATGAACCTTCGACCTTTATAGCTTCGCTGTCAACAACGAACTCCTCGTCAAGACCGCCGCTCTCGATGCAGAGCAGAGCTGTCATTATCTTGGTGGTGCTCGCCATAGGCAGCTTCTCCGAGCTGTTCTGCTCAAATATGATCTCGCCGGTATCAGCTGAGATGAGCACAGCAGCCTTTGCTGAAACAGACGGTACTTCTGCACAGTCCCCGTCCAAAACATACAGCGGCTCCGCTACTGTAAGTATCACCGCCGCTGCAATCGCTGAAACTATCCTTTTTGTCATACCGCACCTCCGCATATCCGATAATAATACAGATTATGCAGAACATCGCGGAAATATGTTATTCTTCGCCGTTCTTCTTGTTCTTGCGGCTGTTCATGAAGCCTGATACCTTGTCAATGACCATAGGTACCTTTTCAACAGCAATACTGATAGGATCATTAGCAGCCTCCATAGGCACCATTTTGGCTGTACCGTCGGGTGAGATAACGAGGAAGCCCTCAGGCTTAATCGAAACTCCTGCACCGGCACCGCCGCCGAAGAGATTCTTGTCATACTTTGAGGGGATATCCGAGCCGCCTGATGCGAAGCCGTAGGATACCTTAGAAACCGGGATGATAGTAGTGCCGTCACCGAGCTTTATGGGTTCACCGATAATGGAATTGACATCAGCCATTTCCTTTACCTTTTCCATTGAGATGCCAAGTATCTCGCTGACAGGTGTGTTGTTAGTGCTCATATCTATTTACCTCACTTTATATTATTTCTGCACGGCGGCAGATCGTTTTTCTTTGCGTCTTTTCAGCTTTCCGGGGATAAGGACTCTGAACAGGTATACAGAAACAAACCAAATTGCGGCTATAACCGCGGTTCCGAGCCTGAATCTCACATTGAATGAAGTATCCCAGCGTCCCTTGTCAAGACCAAAGCCTGGCTGTATATCGACTGTCTTGAATCTTATAGTGAACAGTCTGCTGAACTGTGCAAGTCCGCAGTAAATGAGCGTGGAGTATCTTCCATAGCTCAGTGCGCACTTGTAAGCGTCCTCGTTTGCTATAATAAAATCGATGTAAAAGTTTCTGAACTTGAAGCCTTTGAATATCATACTCGCCGGATTCTTGGCAGCCAGCCAAAGATTTCCGAGCTTTTCGAGCTTCTGTCCGAGAGATTTCTTCTCCTCTGAGTCGTCATCATCGCTGTCGTCCCAGTCATCGGAGAGGTCTTCATCCTCGGTAACATTCTTTTTCTTCTTATCCTTCTTCTTTTTATCTTTTTTCTTCTTTTTTTTCTTTACCGGCTCATCGCTGACCGGTTCATCAACTGTTTCAGCAGCTGTTGCTTCATCTGAATTCGCAGCATCTTCAAAGTCGTAAAGCTCTGCATCCTCCTCAGAAATGTCCGGCAGCAGATCATCTATATCCGGAGAGTCAAAGGTCTCAACTTCTTCGGAACTGTCTTTTTTCTGCTTCTTCTTTTCGGCTTTCTGAGCCTTTTTGCGCTTTCGCTTGTCGAGGAAGCCGTTCTTTGAAGAATCCATCAGATCAAAGAACCACAGCTTTATCTTGTATTTCATCTTCCCGTCGATATAACTGAAATCAACATCGGCAGGAATTGCACATACAAGCACGATAAGACCGAGTATACCAAGGAATATCCACAACAGTATTTTAAGTACTATCACTCCTGCCGCTCCTTTCCTCAGTCTTCGCCGGTATCATCGTCATCGCTGCCAGTATCGAGCTCTGTGAGCATCGGCTGATCCGGAAGCGGCGGCAGCTCGCCAATAGAGCTGAGCCCGAAGCTTCTCAGGAATACCGGTGTTGTGCGGTAGACGATAGGTTTTCCGGGAACGTCAAGCCTTCCGGCTTCTTCAACGAGACCCTTTTCGACAAGATTATTTATAACAGAAGAACTGTCGATGCCTCTGACATTTTCGACAAAGCCCTTCGATACAGGCTGATTGTAAGCGATTATGGTAAGTGCTTCCATAGCCGCATTTGACAGCGGAGTGGAGCGCTTGGTCTCAAGAGCCGCCCTTACCTGATCAGCAAAGGCTTCGCGCGTACACATCTGATAGCTGCTGTCGAGCTTTTTAATGGTGATACCGCTGCCGCAATCGTCGTAGCGGTCATTTAGCAGCTTTATCATAGAGGGCAGAGTTCCCATATCCACGCCGCTCGCTTCGGAGAGACGGTATATTTCGATAGGCTCGCCGCTTGCAAAGAGTATAGCTTCTACTGCGCCGAGTTTCTCTTTGATTTCCAAGTCTTTTTCACCCCGTTCTTTCTTCCCTTGAAGAATATCATCATATTATCCTCGCTGATAGTTATTCTTCCCGAGCGGGTGAGCTCGAGAACAGCAAGGAACGTTGCCACTCGCGCTGAACGGTCAGTAACGCCGTCATACAGCTTGTCCATATACACCTCACCGGTAGTATAAAGCTCTCTAAGAACGTGTACGACCTTTGAAAGGACCGATACTATCCTGCGCTTGACAACAGAATTTATCTTGTTCTCCACACGGAGTTTGGAAGTTTCATTCTTTATTGATTTCTGCGACACAGCACTGTAAGCCAATGCAAGACGTGACGGCTCATGAACCAGACAATACGTCATGTCAGCTTTTATCTTCATAGGCTTGCGGACGAATATATCACCGCCCCGGAAATCCTCCGCAAGCTTTGCCGCAGCGAGCTTACAGAGAGAGTACTCGATAAGAGCGCCCTCAAGCTCTTTTTTCATCTGTTCAGCCTCTTCCGGCTGAGGGAGAAGCGAAGCAGTCTTAATATATATGAGACGCGCTGCCATTTCGAGAAATTCACCGGCGAGCTCAAGATCCTGTTCTCTTGCCTGATCCATATAGAGAAGGTACTGTTCAAGCAGCTTTGAGATCTCTATGTCGCAGATATTCAGCTTATGCTTTGAGATAAGGCTGAGAAGCAGGTCGAGAGGTCCCTCGAAAACCTCCAGCTTAAATGAAATAGTCTCCATCAGTTATTATTCCACTTGTGTTCCGGTATCTTGTAGAGAATGTCCCACATACCGTTGTATATCTTGCTTCGTACTACAAGGAGCAGATTGTACTTGTCAGGTATCAGTCCCATATTAAGTACAAGAATGAATACGAGGAAACCGATCTGTATCTCTCTGTAATGTTCATAGAACCAGCGGTCAACCTTTGCACCTGTGAAATAACGCATTACGTTGAAACCGTCGAGAGGAGGTATCGGGATAAGATTGAACACCGCAAGACCGATATTCACTATCATAAGGAACTCCATAAGGAGCATCACACAATAGGTCGTAGTGATCTTATCAGTCAGCACATACTCCATGTATGCCTTCATACCGTCATCTGTGGCAAGTATGCAGGCTTTTACAAGTCCGGCTGCAAAGGCTGCGATAAGGTTTGAAACAGGTCCGGCAATGGCTGTAAGTGCCATATCTCTGCGCGGATGTCTCATTCTTGCGGGATTTACGTCAACAGGTCTTGCCCAGCCGAAACCGGTCAGTATCATCAGCAGAGAGCCCGTCGGATCAATATGATCAAAGGGATTGAGAGATACTCTTCCCTGACGTGTTGCAGTATCATCACCGCACCATTTTGCAACAAGTGCATGAGCAGCTTCGTGAAGAGGTATCACAAGCAGCAGCGTGAGTATTCTTGCAAAATATTTTAAAAAAAGTTCGATGTCCATAATTATCCTTTCATTCTGTGTCTGCAAATAGTAATACACTATATATTATACTACATTCTTACATTTTTTTCAAGTAATATACGAAATTTTTACAGAAATTAAGGCTCTCAAAAATTTTTTCAAGTTTTTTCAAAAAAACTCTTGCTTTTTTCTGAGTTTTGTGGTAGAATAATTACGTTGTATGTTTTCACAAGTTATTTAAGGAGGTGCAGCCTGATGGCAAAATGTGATATCTGCGGAAAGGGAGTTACTTTTGGTATCAAAGTTTCCCACTCACACAGAAGAACAAACAGAACATGGAAGCCTAATGTAAAGCGTGTTAAGGCTATCGTCAAGGGTACTCCTTGTCATATCTACGCTTGCTCAAGATGCCTGCGTTCAGGTAAGGTTGAGAGAGCTAACTAATTGTTCAACTGAAAAATACAGAGCGTTCCTGATGGAACGCTCTTATTTTTTCTGTACGATTTTCAGGTTTGATATATAAATACCGCCAGGATACCAAGATGTTTTCCGGCATATTCTCCTGTTTGACAATTATTGTTCACAAACTGAAAGGCTCTCCCCAAGGAGAGCCTTTTATTTTTATTTTACATAGCCTGAGAGTCCACTTATTCCCTGACTCTTTACCGCATTTGCAACGAGTCCGGCTATCACCTTTGCTCCATCATCATTGAAATGTGTAAGGTCTGTACTGCCCTGTACAGCAGCTGCCATATGATAACTGTATGCTGTGTTATAGCCTACCGAGTTATAATGGTTCACCATAATGGTGTTCAGGTCTATGCACGGTATCTTATACTTGCTCGCAAGTGACTTGCAGGCATCGCCGTAGTTGCCGTAGCTTCCCGAAAATTTACCGTTAGAATAGGACTTTGCGCTTAGTGTCGGCGTAACGAGTATCGGAGTTGCGCCCTTTGCGAGAGAGTCGTTGATAAACTGCGTCATATACCACTCAAACGAGCCTGACGAAGGTGAATTGACATTTCCGCACACAGGAGCGTATCTCTCTGCATTACTGCTTGCACCATCGTTGATTCCAAACTGTATCATAACATAGTCGCCGTTCTTGAGGGAGTCAGCGATCGTCTGCCATCTGCCCTGATCGTAGAAGCTCTTGGAGCTTCTTCCTGCAAGAGCATGATTTGACACGCTTATCTTGCTGTCGAGATAATCACCGATGAACGCGCCCCAACCCTGGATAGGACCGCCGTTCTGTTCTCTTGCACGCTGATTGTACGTCTGTACAGTGGAATCGCCTGCAATGAACAGCGTATGCTCGCCGTCAGTTGTATGTGTTTCCTCCTGTGAAGGATCATAAGGCTGAGCAATAGGTTCATCAGTCTTTGTCATACGGAGATAGTCGAAGTTCGGACCGCCTCCGCTCACAAGAGAAGTCAGGCGGATATGGTTTATGCCCTTTTTCAAAGGAAGAACGAGTCCTCTTTCCTCCCATACAGTCCAGGCGCCTGTTGTCAGGAAATCCTGTACCCAGTATTCCTTATGGCCCTTGACCTCGACTTTCATCTTTCTGTTCTCTGCCGCACCGTTCGCGATACCGAAGTTGCAGAGATAATTGCCATCAGAAGGAACATTCACAGTCCATACCATTCTGACACCAATAGAATTATCAAGGTTTACATATGATCTGTAAGAAAAACCTGAATTGACAGTTTCTTCAATACCGCTTGTGAACTCCTGATCAGAGCCGTATACAAATCCGAGTCCCTCTTCAACAGCTTCAACCTGTTTTCCTTTAAGGAGGAATGAACGAAGCTGTACAAGATCGGCAATATTGGTTTTGCCGTCAGCATTAAGGTCTGAAACAGCATCGTACTTTGTATTATCGTTTTCTATGTACTTGCGGCGCATAAGGATCATATCGAATACATTCACCTTGCCGTCGCCGTTGATGTCGCCGTAGTTTATGATAGAACCGTCGCTGTCTTCAGGAGTTGTATAGTCATCTTCGCCCCAGTCAACTTCTTCAAGCACCCATTTCTGACAGTTATGACCGTTTATCTCCCACTGCTGGACATTTGCTCCGGCAGCAGTTGAAGCGCTTCCAACTTCAAGAGCACCGTTATCACCGGAACATCTTGAAACTATCGTGTAGCTTCCGTCACCGTTCTCAAAGAAATGGAACCACTGATTATTCGAGTTGGTATTTGTATATATGCTGATATTTGTACCATTATCAGCCTTAGCACCTTCAACGTCGAGGAGATATTTGTCTCCGCCGTCAAGGTATGACCATACCTCATAATAGTTGTATCCCTTATGTTTGAGATGCCATACATTCCATTCGCCAACAGTATCGCCGCTCCACTGCTGAACATTAGCTCCGGCAGCAGCCTCAGCGTTCTTGACTTCAAGGTAAAGCCCGCTATTGACATTTTTGAATCTGTAAGCCTTGGTCGTATCCATTTCCGCAGGTTCTTTTGTCATCTGCATAGCTTCAGCCATAAGCTCTGCAAGCTTCTGTGCCCCCTTTGCGCTCTGGTGAAGATCATCGTCAGCCGCATAGTACGGAGTCATAGCATCATAACCGCCTATGCTGAATCCGAAATCCTGCCATTTTGTAAAGAGATCAATGACCTGAACGTTCTGCTCTGAGCCTATCGTATCAAGCTGACCGCCGAACCAACGTCCGCCAAGTCTTGGGTTTCTGTTGTAGTCGCCGTGGCGTCCCTGCTGCTTTACGAGTATAACTTCCATACCCTTAGCCTTGGCACGCTTTACCATATCGGTAACTGTTGCGTAATACTCATCACCATTTGAGTAATTCGTATCATTGATACCAATAGAAATGATGTACTTGTCGCCTGTTTTTCCGTATGTCTCGATAGGTGTAAACTGTCCGCCATCAACAAAGCCCTTGGCGTACTGACCGCTCGTAGCCATATTTCTTACATCGAATCCGTCGATATAGCTGCCGAAATACTGTCCCCAGCCGTGTTGAGCCGTATCAGCCTGATTATAATAATTTGCAACGGTCGAATCGCCGCATATCCATACAGTCGGCGGCATAACGGCTGTTGTATTTATCTGTGTAATTTCAACTGCCGAAATTGATCTCTGACCGTTCTTGATACCGGTAACAGCCTGAATATTGAGCTGTCCGTCAGTAACAGGAAGTTTCACTGTTTCCGTCGCATTCAGACGGGTGAGGTTCATCATCTGGAGCATACCTTCCATTTTGATAGAACAGCGCGGAGCGTTTCCGACTGTGACCTTTACCTCATACAGACCCTTCGGAAGGTCAACGTTGAACGTATTTGCACCATCGTCGCTCTTGAATTCGACCGCATCGCTTCCGGCACCGTTTCCGCCTGCTGAAACATCGCCTACGTTCCATGTCTGTGCGAAGCCGTAACCTCTTGAGGCATTATAGCCGTCTCCTGCTGAAACTCCGGTATAACCGCCTGACACGCCGCCGTTTCCAAAATCAAATTTCCAGTTGGCAGAAGCAGCGTTCGCCTGCACGCTTTTTACCGTGTTCTGAGTTCCCATACCTGCAAATAGAGAGAGTGAGAGGGCAAGTGAGGTAACTCCGCTGATAAGTTTTCTTAATTTCATACCAGTTCCTCCGATCAATACTATGATGATCCATAGATTATCATTTTAATATTACCACAATTTGCAGACAAAGTCAATATATACTGTACGATATTTTGAATTATTTTGTAAGTTTCTGTCAAGAACGCAAAATAAGAGTACACATCGTTATAGACTATTCTCTCATTAGTATATATTTTTATACATACGCAAAAAGCTCCCGGCAGAAATAATGCCAGGAGCTGTACTATTATAATATTATCAGTTGAGAGCTGCCTTGAGAGCATCGATGCGGTCTGTCTTCTCCCATGCAATGCCGAGGCCTTCTCTTCCCATATGTCCGTAAGCTGCAAGCTGTCTGTACTGCGGCTTTCTGAGCTTGAGCATCTCAATGATAGCTGTCGGGCGGAGGTCGAATACCTTGCTGACTGCCTCTGAGAGCTTGTCCTCATCGACCTTGCCTGTGCCAAATGTATCAACGAGTATTGAAATAGGCTTAGCTACGCCGATAGCGTACGAAAGCTGTACCTCGCACTTATCAGCAAGACCTGCCGCAACGATATTCTTAGCGATGTATCTTGCAGCGTAAGCAGCACTTCTGTCAACCTTCGTCGGATCCTTACCGGAGAAAGCTCCGCCGCCGTGACGTGAATAACCGCCGTATGTATCAACGATGATCTTTCTTCCTGTGAGACCGCTGTCTCCCTGAGGTCCGCCAACAACGAAGCGTCCTGTCGGATTGATGAAGATCTTTGTATTTGAATCCATAAGCTCTGCGGGGATAACTGCTTTGATAACGAGTTCTTCGATGTCCTTGCGGAGCTGCTCAAGAGCAATATCGTCAGAATGCTGTGAGGATACTACAACAGCATCAACTCTTACAGGCTTGCCGTTGTCATACTCAACTGTTACCTGAGACTTTCCGTCGGGACGGAGATAACGAAGAGTGCCGTCCTTTCTTACCTCTGTGAGCTTGAGTGCAAGCTTGTGAGCAAGAGAGATCGGGAGCGGCATAAGCTCGGGAGTTTCGTTGCAGGCAAAACCAAACATGATTCCCTGGTCGCCGGCACCGTTTGAAAGACCGTCGGACTCATTGTTCTCCTCACGGTACTCAAATGCCTCGTTAACGCCCATAGCTATGTCAGGTGACTGACCGTCGATAGATGTGAGAACTGCGCAGGTGTGTGCATCGAAACCGTACTTTGCACGGTCATAGCCGATGTCTGCAACTACCTTGCGTGCGATCTTGGGGATATCAACATCAGCAGTAGTTGAGATCTCGCCCATTACCATTATCATACCTGTTGTAACGCAGGTCTCGCAGGCAACACGGCCGAGCTTATCCTGCTCAAGTATAGCGTCAAGTACTGCATCTGAAATCTGGTCACAGATCTTGTCGGGATGTCCTTCAGTAACTGATTCCGAAGTAAAAAAACATTTGCTCATTAAAAAACCTCCATAGAAATATAAAAGCGCACTCCCTGAAAGAAGTGCGCAGTCTTAGCTATGCTCCTCATCTTTCGGATTAAACCGCAGGATTTAGCACCTTGTCTGCCTTTTCGCAGTCAGGTTGCCGGGCTTCACAGGACCTGTTTCCTCCGCCGCTCTTGATAAGGTTATGAATTAAGTATACTACAAAAGTCGGAATTTGTCAATAGCAATTACCTGACTGCAACAAGATTTTTCATATAAAAACAAACGAGCCTCCTCTTCAGGAAGCTCATCTGCCATGATATAGGGATTATTGGGGATTAATAATTTATTGTTGGGGTAAACAATAAATTACCATGAAAATCAGCTTCAGGATCTCTCCTTCAGCAATTATATTATACCATATTATTGTGTACTTTTCATTAATATTTCGAAATTCTATGTTCAAAATATATTAAACAAATATTGCTAAAAACTGTATTATCTGCACAATTTTCAGCTCGCTTTAAGCTATTTTCTTTACACAGAGTAATATTTTCAATAGATTTCATCACCTGTTATTACATTCTGCATTTTAAGAAATACGGCGATGATGTTCACAATAATACTCTATATATTAATAATGAACATTATTTTACTTGACGTCACTTATCTTGAACCAAAAAGTCGAACCCTTGCCAAGAGTACTGCGGACACCATAGTCGTAATTGTGCATTTTAAGTACAGCCTTGACAATAGAGAGTCCAAGACCTGTGCCGACTACCTCACGCTTGTGGTTCTCGGAACGGTAATACTTATCGAATATAAGCTTTATCTTATCTTCTTCAATTCCGTCACCGGTATCTTCAACTTCAATGAGTATGCCATCAGGCGTGTTTATCTGACGGACGAACACCTGCTTGTCAGCTCCTGTGTAATTGATAGCATTATTGATAAGATTATAGATGACCTGCTCTATCTTGACCACATCACAGTATACCATCTTAGGCTCATCAGGAGTAAATCTGATATTGTAGCCCATTTTCTCGGATATTCCCTTGAAACGGTCGATTATCTCGTTGAGCTTTCCGCTTATCTCGAATTCTGACGGATTCAGTTTCTGTTTGCCACTTTCGAGCTTTGAAAGGTCAAGAATATCATTTACCATAAGCGAAAGTCTGTCTGTCTCATCAATGATTATCTCGAGATGCTCATTACGCTTGACCGGATTATCGCCTGAAAGATCGCGTATCATCTCTGCATAAGCCTTCAGCATCGTAAGCGGAGTTCTGAGGTCGTGGGATACATTTGCGATAAGGTCACGCTGCATCGTATCTACTCGCGAGAGTTCCCCTTCTGCATAAGTCAGCGTATCAGCAAGCTTTTTCGCTTCAAGGTAGCCTTTCCCGTCAAATTTAGTATTAAAATCACCCTTTGCGAGATTTTCAGCAGCCTTTGTTATCTTTGCGATAGGTCGTGCTATTCTCCTTGAAAGGAAGAGTGATATGATAAATGCCATGACTATGAGGACTATCGTTATCAGCATAAGCTGACGCTTGATTATGTCCACAGTCGAGCCTACCGGAACAAGCGCCGAATTCACCAGCAGATAGCCGCTCGGATTATCGGGATCACCGAGAGTTCTTCCGTAAAGCAACATATCATAACCGCTGCGCGGATTCTTTATAGTGTAGCGTATCGTACTGTCTTCGCTGTTGATTATGTTCACTATATAATCGTGTATTCTGTTTTCCCTGCCGTGAATGAGACAGTCTCCGAGATTTTCAACAGAGTAGCGGTTTCTCTCATATCTGTCGAGTATCTCAACACAAAGATCATTGTCAAGCGCTATCTCTTCGACACGGGAAGAGAATTCAGAACTGTCTATTTCACCGGACGCAAGCTGCGAATAGTTCGATGCTATTCTGTCAGCACTTCTTGAAGCAGCTCTCGTCTTCATGCTCTCGTAAAACTGCTCCAGGAACAATATCTGGAAAGTCCACAGCAGTACGAATACGAATATAGTAAATGTCACAAAATACATCCATATCTTAAATTTAAGTGACATCCTGCTGTTGATACTGCGTAATTTACTGAACAGCTTCAAATTTATATCCCATTCCTCTCAGAGTTACAATGAACTTTCTGTATTCACCGAGACTATTTCTAAGCATTTTAATATGTGTATCAACAGTTCTGTCATCGCCGAAGAAGTCATAGCCCCATACCTCTTCGAGCAGCTTGTCTCTCGAAAGTGCTATGTTCTTGTTCTTTACAAGGTAGAACAGCAGGTCGTATTCCTTGGGAGTCATAGAAGCCTTTTCGCCGTTTACATAGACCTCTCTGCCCGAAATATCGACTTCAAGTCCTTCAAAGACATACTTGTCCTGAACTGCTTCTGCTGCCGGACGTGAGTTCCTCTTGAGAACAACCTTAACTCTTGCCATAAGCTCCTTAGGCGAAAAAGGTTTTACAACGTAATCGTCAACACCTATCTCAAAACCGAAGAGTTTGTCATACTCCTCACCTCTTGCAGACAGCATTATCACAGGGATATTCTTAGTTTTATGTATTTCCTTGCAGGCAGAATAACCGTCGAGTCTCGGCATCATAACGTCCATTATAATAAGGTCGTAGTCGTTTTCCTGGCAAAGCTTTACAGCTTCCATACCGTTTTCTGCCTCTGTTACCTCATATCCTTCAAATTCCGCATACTCACGGACAACCTTCCTTATATTTATCTCATCATCAACTATTAATATGTGTGCCATATATACCTCCTTGAATTGTAAAAAGTGACGGCAGCTTTCCTGTGCCGCACCAAATATAATCTGTCACGTTGATTTTTCTTCTGACTTTATTATATCATTATAAAGACTAAAAGTGTATATTATGTGAAAAAATTCTTAAAATTACGGTCATTTTTAGAAAAAGTGTATCTTTGGCTAAATTACTGATTGACTTTTTCGTTAATTATTGCTATAATAGTTTTAGTTAATTATTACCATTATATATATGTTTATTTCTGTTCATTCTTTTCGGGAACGCCCGTCAGTCATTCGTAAAAGGAGGTGAGTCATACGAAATTCAATAACCCTCTTGCTGCTGCTTTTGTCATCACTACCGCAACGGTACTTATCATAGCCTACTGTTATATGTACCCGGATTACGCTATACAGTCGCTCGTTATCTACATCTCCACGATGATCTTCCTCACGCTGATACTTACCCTTGTAAGCTGGCTGTACAGGAAGCATAAGAATTCCGTTGATGACACCGACATAGCAGGTATCACGTATGATCTCAACTCAGAAATGATACTCTGGACAGACGATTTTTCCGATGTATATGTAAACAACAAGCTCCGCACCCTGATTGGCTGTGCAGAAAGACCTGTTGACGGAAAGGAAGTCCTCAAGCTTGCATTCGGTCTTGAAGACCTCAGCAAGGATACACTCTCCAGGATGATAGGCAGCAGCTCCCACGAAGCTCGTTTCAAAGGGCAGAACGGCGGTCTTGTCACTATCGCATGGAGTACTTCCCTCGTAAAAAAGCGCAAGAAAAACTCCCTATACCTCAGCACGGGCTTCAACCTCACTAATATAAAGAAGATGAAGCTCAGTCTTGCAAGTGCCAACGACTTCTTCAACTCCTCAATGGAGCTCGCCGAGATCGGCGTTGTAATGAGCACTGACAGGAAGAAATTCCGCGCCTCGCCTGAAATGGTTCGTATGCTCGGTCTGAAGAGCGGAAGCATATCACTCAGCGAATTTCGTTCTCTCGTCCATCCTAATGACAGGATACAATTTGACAGCGTTGTTAACTCAAAGGATTCAGCAGAAGTAAGAAGCACCGATATGCGTATGCGTTCCGCAGAAGGAACATACCGCTGGTACTCATACCGCTATAAATCTATCAAAGGTACAGCTCACACTCTCCCACTCTTCGGAGGAGCTATCATCGACGTAACCGAAGAACACGAAAAAGATCTCCTCATCGAGCGTCTTGCTTACATTGATGAAGTCACAGACATCGCCAACCGCAACAAGATTATGGTAGTCGGTCAGGAAACATATGATACTGCTCAGATACTCGGTTATTCGTATTGGGTAATGGTACTGGATATAGACCGCTTCCACATCATAAACGACACCTGCGGCTATACAAACGGCAACTACATCCTCAAGAACTTCGCTCATATACTATATAAATTCGTAACTCCCGGCGGTATCGCAGCACGTCTTAGCGGCGATAATTTCGCTCTTATTCTCCGTGACTACGGTGACGATGAGCTCCCAGCACGTACCGCACGTGACATACAGGATGAATTCGCAAAACTGGCTGTTGATGAGCTCTCAGCTATCAGCCTTACCTGTTCGGCAGGTTATTCAAAAATGCCCGAAGACGGCAGATCGTTCCTCGAAGTTGTCGAGCACGCTGAATTCGCACTCAAATCCATGTCAGGCATTCAGAGCAGTATCTGTGGCTATGAGCCAAGTATGCACGATTCTATCATTGGCAACACCGAGCTTGAAAAGTCACTCGCTGTCGCTATCAAGAACAACGAGCTCCAGCTTTTCTACCAGCCTAAGATAAACCTCGAAACCGGTAAGATAATGGGCGTTGAAGCTCTTATCCGCTGGATAAAACCCGACGGTACAGTCGTAAAGCCTGACCAGTTCGTACCTATCGCTGAAAGTTCCCACCTTATAGGAAAGATAAGCGAATTCGTACTGAACGAAGGCTGCCGTCAGAATATGCTGTGGCAGAAAATGGGGTATCCTAGTATCGTTATGTCGATAAACTTTGCTTCCTCTGACTTCTATCAGAAAGATCTCAGAGACAAGGTTTTTGAAGCTCTTGTAAAATCAGGTCTCGAACCGAAGTGGCTCGAAGTCGAGCTCACCGAGACTCTCGCACTCAGCGATATAAACTACGCTGTCGATCAGATGAACAAGCTCCGCGATCTCGGAGTAAAGCTCGCTATGGACGACTTCGGAACAGGTTATTCATCACTCAGCTATCTTCAGATACTGCCGATAACCCTCCTCAAGCTCGACCGCTCGTTCATCACCGACATCGAAAGCGACAACATCGCCTATGAGATAGTTTCCGCTGTAATCAGAATAGCAAAGTCCAAGAAAATAGAAACTATCGCTGAGGGTATCGAAAACAAGAACCAGGAGGAGATACTCCGCAAGGCTGGATGTGACTACGGTCAGGGCTACCTCTACGGAAAGCCGATGCCAGCAAACAAGCTCGAGGAATTCTTCGAGGAAAATATGAAAAACTGAATCTGTGCCTGTTCTCAGGCTAAATGAACGGAGGTAATCTAAAATGAAAAGACGAATAGGAATTTTGACAAGCGGCGGCGACTGTCCCGGACTCAACGCAACTATCAGAGGCGTTGCAAAAGCCTGCTATGAGCGTTTCGGTGAGGACAACGTCGAGATCGTCGGAATTTCCAACGGCTACTATGGACTCATTAATAATCTCTGCAAGGATATGTCCCCTTCTTCCTTCTCCGGTATCCTCACACAGGGCGGAACTATATTCGGCACCAAGCGTCAGCCGTTCAAGATGATGCAAGTCATCGGTGAGGACAATGTTGACAAGGTTAAGAATATGAAGGACACATATAAAAAGCAGAAGCTTGATTGTCTCCTTACACTCGGCGGAAACGGTACTCACAAGACCTCAAAGCTCCTCGCAGATGAAGGTCTCAACGTTATCGGTCTGCCAAAGACCATCGACAACGATATTTACGGTACAGATGTCACTTTCGGCTTTCACACAGCTGTTGACATCGCTACTGACGTAATAGACAGGCTCCACACCACAGCCGCAAGCCACTCACGTATACTCGTATGTGAGATAATGGGCAACAAGGCCGGATGGCTCACACTCAACGCAGGTATCGCAGGCGGTGCAGACATAATCATCATCCCAGAGATACCTTACGACATCGACAAGGTGTGCGATGCTGTTATGGCAAGAAGCGCTTCCGGAAAGACCTTCTCTATCCTTGCCGTTGCTGAAGGTGCTTTTGATGTAGCCGAAGCCAAGATGAAGAAGAAGGAACGCGCAAAGAAGCGTGCTGAAGCAGGTATAATCACTGCAACAAGCCGCATTGCAGCTCAGATACAGGCTAATACAGGTATGGAAGCAAGAGTATGCGTTCCCGGACATATGCTCCGCGGCGGTGCTCCGAGTGCTTACGACCGTGTACTCTCAACACAGTTCGGCGTTCACGCAGCTTACCTCATCGCTCAGGAAAAGTACGGCAGAACAGTTGCCAAGATAGGCAACAAGATAACCTCCAACAAGCTCGAGGACGTTGCCGGAAAGACAAAATTCGTTGATACTGACAACCACCTTGTTATTGCCGCAAAGGACATCGGAGTTTCATTCGGTGACTGATATCTCTGTACACCGGAGTTATATATGTTATTCAACGGGCGCACAATGTGCGCCCGCATTCATCGAAAAGCGCTCCAACTGATAGCAAAATCATAGAATTTTCTCTTCTTAGATCACATGATCAGATACAGTACGGGTATAATTGCACTATTTTTATCAATCAACGCAGTTCAAATCAGTTCAAAATATGGTAAAAACTAAAAAAATCCTTAAAATTTCCGAAAAGGCTTTTCAACGCCGGAATTTTGTGGTATAATATTATATATTTCTATTCAGGAGGTCATCTTATGACAGAAATGGAACTTTACGATCTTTGGTGCTCTAACGTTTCCGCTGAACCGGATCTGCTCGAAGAGCTTAACGGCATCAAGGGGGATAAAGAAGCTATAAATGATAGATTCTACCGCGATCTCGAGTTCGGTACAGGCGGACTCAGAGGCGTTATCGGCGCTGGTACCAACCGTATGAACGTCTACACTATCAGACGTGCTACACAGGGCTTCGCTGATTACCTCAACCAGGAGTACAAGAACCCCAGCGTGGCTATCTCTTACGACAGCCGTATAAAGTCTGACGTTTTCTCAAAGGCTGCTGCTGAGGTACTCGCTGCAAACGGTATCAAGGTACATATATATACAGAACTCATGCCTACTCCCTGCCTTTCATTCGCAGTTCGTCAGCTCAACTGCCAGGGCGGTATCATGGTTACAGCAAGCCACAACCCCGCTAAGTACAACGGCTATAAGGTTTACGGCGAGGACGGCTGCCAGATCACTCTCAGAGGCGCTGAGATAGTCCTCGAGAAGATCAACTCACACGATTACTTCACAGGAATCAAGACTTCCAGCTTCGAGGAAGAGCTCGCTAAAGGAAATATCTCCTACATCGGCGAGGATGTTATCGAGGCATTCTATCAGAACGTTCTCAACGAGGGTATCAATACTGACCTCTGCGCTTCAAGCGGACTCAAGGTAGTTTACACTCCTCTCAACGGCACAGGCAACAAGCCCGTTCGTGAGATCCTCAAGCGCATCGGTATTTCAGACGTTACCATCGTTAAGGAACAGGAAAATCCCGACGGTCACTTCACAACTTGTCCTTATCCGAACCCCGAGATCCGTGAGGCTCTCGAAGTAGGTCTCAGATACTGCAACGAAGTTAAGCCTGACCTCCTCCTTGCTACCGATCCTGACTGCGACCGTGTTGGTATCGCTGTTCCCGACGGCAAGGGCGGTTACGCACTCTTCAGCGGCAACGAAGTCGGCGCTCTTCTCCTCGAGTACATCTGCGAACAGCGCATCAAGAAGGGTACAATGCCCAAGAATCCTATCGCTGTAAAGACTATCGTTACAACAGACATCGCTTCCCTTATCGCTAAGGAGTACGGTGTTGAGATAATCGACGTTCTCACAGGCTTCAAGTTCATCGGCGAGCAGATCGGTCTTCTTGAAGAAAAGGGTGAGGAAAAGCGTTACATCTTCGGTTTCGAGGAAAGCTACGGCTACCTCTCAGGAAGCTATGTACGCGACAAGGACGCTGTAAACGCTTCCATGCTCATCTGTGAAATGGCTGCTTACTACCGCACACAGGGCATTTCACTTCTCCAGGCAAGAGAGAATATGTACAAGAAATACGGTGTATTCTATCAGACACTTTACAGCTTTGAATTTGACGGCGAGAGCGGTATGAAGCGCATGAATGAGATCATGAGCGATATCCGTACAAATCCTTTTGAAGCTATCGGCGGTCTTAAGGTCGTTAAGTTCGAGGACTACAAGCAGAGCATTTCTAAGGACATCGCTACCGGCAAGGTAACAGAGCTCACACTTCCTAAGTCAAACGTGCTCGCATTCTACCTCGAGGGTGGCTGCAAGGCTATTATCCGTCCTTCAGGCACAGAGCCCAAGATAAAGACTTACCTTACAGCAAAGGCTCCCACACACGAGGATGCCTCAGCTATCGAGCAGAAGCTCTACGGTGACTTTACAAAGTGCATGAAATAAAATCAAGGTGGACTGATGTCCGCCTTTTCAGACTTATATAACAATGATATACGGAGACACAAATGAACAAATTTCAAGAGAGACTAAAAAAATTCTATTCAGCACCGAACGCTGTCCACGCATTTTCGATCGGTGCTTTGTTTGGTGCCATCATATTCATATGGATATACGGCACAGCTATCCTTAATCCGACTCATACTGACTGGATATTCGTCAGACCTGACGATGTAACACAACACCACCTTGGCTGGATGTATTACCGCCGTTCAAACTGGACTTTCCCGATAGGCCTTACTGAGGGACTTTCTTCAGAGGGCAAGGTTTCTTGTATGTTTACAGACGCTATACCGCTGTTTGCTGTTTTCTTCAAGATACTTTCACCGATACTGCCTGATAATTTCCAGTATTTCGGTATCTGGGGCATAACCTGCTTCGCTCTCAACGGCGGCTTCGGAGCAGCTCTGCTCTACCGTGTAAAACCAAACCTCATATACACCAGTCTTTCATCCATTTTCTATGCACTCTTCCCGCCTACTATGAACCGTATCACACACCACAATTCTCTCGGTGCGATATGGCTTCTCCTCATAGCGATGATACTCTTCGTTGACCACAACAAGAAGTATAAGCACGGCTACACACCTGTTGTGCTGTGGTGTGTCCTCGGTATGCTTGCTGTACTGATACATATGTACTTCATACCGATGGTCTATACCGCTATGATAGGCTACATTATAATAACATTCTTCAAGGACAAGAAATATCTCCGTGCTGCCTGCACATTCGGCTGCACTTCAATTGCAAGTGTTCTGACAATGTGGATAATAGGTGCATTCCACGGAGACAGCTCCTATGCGGACGGCGGTTTCGGTTACTATTCCGCAAACATCAATACATTCTTCAACAGTTCAAACAAGTCAAAGTTCATCAAGCCGATGAACACATTGGACGGTCAGTACGAAGGATTCGGCTATCTCGGTCTCGGAACGCTCCTCTGTCTCTTTGTTGCACTCATCGTTATCGTTGGTGTTATCGAGAAAAAAGAGGGCGGCTTCTTCAAGAACTGTCTTGAACTCATCAAAAAATACCGCTGGGAGATCATTTCTGTCTGTGCTGTATTCTGCGTAGGCTTCGTCTGGTCACTCAGCAACAAGATCGCGCTCAACGGAAGAGTGTTAGCAGAAATACCGCTTCCGCATTATATTGAAATAAGACTTGCGATCTTCCGTGCTTCGGGACGTTTCATATGGCTGCCTTGTCTTATAGTTGTAACTTGCACTTTTGCAGCCCTTTCAAAGATGACCAAAAAGAGCCTTTACACCACACTTGTGATATGCAGTATGATACAGGCTCTTGACCTCCGCGACTGGAGAAATATTTTCCACGGCGAATACACCCGCGACCTCAGTATGTACAGAGACCGTCTCCACTGCAGCAGATGGGAACCTCTTACAGACGGCGCTAATGAGATAGTCTTCGTTCAGCTTCCTCCGAACTATCTAGCATATATGCCGATGTTCTTCGACTTCGGAAAGCTTGCTTATGACCACGATATGGACCTCAGCTGCTTCTACCTTGCACGTTCAAACTATGAAGCACTTGCTCAGTATTCAAACGAGCAGTACGAAATGCTTCTGAACGGTGAAGGCAGAGACGACGTTATCTACGTCTTCTTCAACGAGGATAATCTCCCCAAGGGACGTCATGTAGAAAAGGTCGACAACTACGTTGTATATCGCCAGGGAGTAAGTTAAAACAAAAATATTTCATTGATATGCTTGACAATCTATCAGCCATATGGTATAATAAATTACTGTAATGTATAACGGCACTACTGTCTAAGGGAACTGATGGGCTGCACGGATACAAAAAATCTGTGAAAGAGGTGACAATCGTGAAAGAGGGAATCCATCCTAACTTTGTTAAGACAACAATTACCTGCCACTGCGGCAACGTGATCGAGACTATGTCCACAAAGGAGAATATCAAGGTTGAAATCTGCTCCAAGTGCCATCCGTTCTATACAGGCAAGCAGAAGCTCGTTGATACAGGCGGACGCGTTGACAGATTCAAGAAGCGTTTCAATATGGACAAGTAAGTCATTCAGCCGGTCTACGACCGGCTTTTTGCGTATGATAGTATGATGAATTATTTAACTGTTTCTGCTCCGGCAAATGACTCGTTTATCGAGAAACGCTCGGAGTTTATAGGCTATATCTCCCCTGTCTCGACTAATGACGAGGCTGTGGATTTCGTCAATTCGATAAGAGCTCAGCACCGAAAGGCTAAACACAACGTTTACGCCTATATCCTGAGACAGGATAATATCTCCAGATATTCAGACGACGGCGAACCTCAGGGTACAGCCGGTATGCCGGTGCTCGATGTTCTGAAAAAGCGCGGTCTCACTGACGTATGTGTCGTTGTTACCCGTTATTTCGGCGGCATACTCCTCGGCGGAGGCGGTCTTGTAAGAGCCTACTCCCATGCAGCTTCCCTTGCCTGTGACGCTGCCAGGATTATGGATATGCGCCTTTGCCACAAGCTTCGTATCACCACTGATTACGGACTTTACGGCAAGATCTCCTATCTTCTCCCGAACTACGATACCATAACTGTCGGTTCTGATTTCGGAAGCGACGTAGTTCTCGAGATACTCGTCCTCAACGAAAAGCTCGACGCTCTTACCGCAGAACTCATCGAAGCAACAAACGGTTCCGTTTCAATAGAAGATGGTGGCGAGTTCTTTGAGGATTTTTCATCTGTGAAAAAAATTTCCGGAGATTTTTAAAGGGATTTTAATATTTCCGGAGTATATGTATATAAGGCGGATGTTTTGTCCCCGCCTGTAAATCTTTTTAAGGAGGGATAATATGACAGTACGCGAGAAATACGAGATAACCGAAGTCGGTATCCTCAGCAAGTACGCTTGTACGAGCATCGACGAAAAAGGCTCAAAGCGCGAAAAGAACGAGGATAAGTGCCCTTACCGCACTGATTTCCAGCGTGACCGCGACCGCATACTCCATTGTAATTCCTTCCGAAGATTAAAGCGTAAGACTCAGGTTTTCCTCTCCCCTGTAGGAGACCACTACCGTACACGTCTTACCCACACCCTTGAAGTCGCTCAGATAGCACGTACCATCGCAAGAGGTATGCGTATGAACGAAGACCTCACCGAAGCTATTGCGCTCGGTCATGACCTTGGTCACTCCCCGTTCGGTCACTGCGGTGAAAAGGTTCTCAACTCCATTTGCCCTCACGGTTTCAAGCACTATCTTCAAAGCGTGAGAGTCGTTGAAAAGCTCGAAAAAAAAGGCGAAGGTCTAAATCTCACCTATGCGGTGCGAAACGGTATCGAATGCCATACTAATATGATCGCCGATACCAAAGAAGGCAACATTGTCAGACTCGCTGACACCATCGCTTACATAAACCACGATATTGAGGATTCTATCCGTGCCGGCATACTCACCGCGCGTGATCTTCCTTTATCATGCGTGAAGACGCTCGGTCACTCAAAGACACAGCGTATCACCACTCTCATCGCTTCCGTAATTGAGCACGGACCGTTTGAGATAGACTTCGCTCCGGAGATACGCAAGGCTCACGATGACCTCAAGGAATTCATGTTTGAAAGAGTTTACACGAATCCTGCCGCAAAGCAGGAGGAAGCAAAGGCTGAGCTCCTTGTAAAGAAGCTCTACGCCTACTATATTGCCAACAGCAAGAAGCTCCCGGACGAATACAGGAACATTATGTACGAATCTGATGCTGACCGTGCTGTTTGTGACTATATTTCCGGTATGAGCGACGAATATGCGGTCGATCTCTACACCGACCTTTTCGTTCCCAAGTTCTGGAAATAACGGAGGTCATTATGCCCCGTAACGACGAATTTCTTTTCAGACTCAGAAGCGCCAATCCGATAGAAACGGTCATTGGCTCCTATGTACAGATAATACGGCGTGGGCGCAATTATGTCTGCTCCTGCCCGTTCCACTCGGAAAAAACGCCTTCCTGCACGATATTTACCGACAATCAGAGCTTTTACTGTTTTGGCTGCGGTGCAGGCGGCGATGTCATAACATTTATAATGAAGATCGAGAATCTCGACTTCACAGAGGCGGTAAAGCTTCTCGCTCAGCGCTCGGGACTTGAAGTTCCGGAACGCAATTCCGCCGACAGCAAGCTTGCTCAGCGCAAAACACGCATATATGAGATGAACCGCCTTGCTGCAAATTTCTTCTACACCAACTTGTTCAAGGGACCAAATAAAGCCGGACTGAAATACTTCGTCCAGCGTAAACTCACTCCCGAGACTATCAAAAAATACGGGCTCGGATTCGCTCCGGATTCCTGGAGAGAACTGAGCGACTATCTCCGCTCAAAAGGCTACTCCGATGAAGAGATAATCGATGCGTGGCTGGGCGGACGTTCCCAGAAAACCGGAAAAAGCTATGATATGTTCCGCAACCGTGTTATGTTCCCTATCATTGATCTGAGGGGAAATATCATCGGCTTCGGCGGCAGAGTCCTTGACGACTCACAGCCGAAATATCTCAACACAAGTCAGACTCCGGTATTTGAAAAAGGCTCTAACCTGTTTTCAATGAACTTCGCTAAAAATGCCGAGACCAAGAGGATAATACTCTGTGAGGGCTATATGGACGTAATCGCTGTCAATCAGGCAGGTTTTGAAAACGTCGTTGCTACTCTCGGTACTGCTATCACTCCCAATCAGGCAAGGCTCATAAGCCACTATGCGGAGGAAGTCATCATCGCCTATGACAGCGACGGTGCAGGTCAGAAAGCCACTCAGAAAGCTATCAACCACTTTGCGGACGTTGGTGTCCGCACAAGAGTTATACATATGGAAGGCGCCAAGGATCCTGATGAATACATCAAGAAATTCGGTGCCGATCGCTTCCGTATGCTGCTCGACGATTCATTCGATGCCAACGATTTTATGCTCGACAAGTGCGAAGCCGGTCTCGACCTCGCCTCCGAAGCCGGAAAGGTCGAATTCCTCAACCGCGCTTCAAAGGTGCTTGCAGGGATAGAATCACCGCTCGAACGCGAGGTATATATTTCCAGGACATCTAAAAAGTGCGACATACCTGTACAGGTGCTCAAAACGCATATCGACGATATATTGCGAAGGAATGCACGATCGCAGCAGAAGAGAGAATGGAACAATATAAAATCCTCGGTAACGCTCAGGCGCGATGACGTGAATCCCGAAGCAGTAAAATTCAAAAAGGAAGCAAAGGCTGAGGAGTCTGTTATCTGCTACCTCCTCAGACACCCGGAGGATCTAAGCGAGATAGAGGAAACAGTGCCGCCTGATATCTTCATCACATCATTCAACAAGAAAGCCTATATGGCTCTGCTGAAAGTGATGAAGGAAAACGAACGCTTTTCTGTTTCTCTTCTCTCGGACGAGCTCACCTTCGAGGAAACCGGCAGGCTTACCGGTATAGAAGCCAAGAACCGCGAACATCCGGTAACGCGTTCAGTTTTTGAGGACTGTGTGAAGGTGCTAAAAAACCACAGTTCGACCGACAGCAACGATTTGTCCGATGACGATCTGCAAAAGCTGTTCAAATCAAAGAAAAAATAAAACAGGGGTCCTGAAGTTCTCAGCGATTTCAGGAACAGACTCTGAATGGAGGAAGTTGTATGGAAAACAAGAAAAATACTATCGAAGCTCTTATGGAACAGGGTAAAGCTAACGGCAAACTCACAACAAAGGAGATAACCGATGCTCTCGAAGACCTCGATTTCGATGTTGAACAGATAAACACCTTCTATGATAACTGCGATGCTCTCAATATTGAGATCGTTGAAGATATGAACATTGATGCAGACCTCAAGATCGGTATGGACTCAAACCTTACCGACGATCTCGAAATGGCACTCTCAACCGAGGGTATCGCTATCGACGATCCTGTAAAGATATACCTCAAGGAGATAGGACGCGTTCCGCTTCTCACTACTGAAGAGGAAATAGAACTCGCTCAGAGAATGGCAAAGGGCGATCCCTACGCTAAGAAGCGTCTTTCAGAGGCAAACCTCAGACTTGTTGTTTCCATCGCAAAGAAATATGTCGGCAGAGGTATGCAGTTCCTTGACCTTATCCAGGAGGGTAACCTCGGTCTTATCAAAGCCGTAGAAAAGTTCGACTATACAAAGGGATTCAAGTTCTCCACATACGCTACATGGTGGATCCGCCAGGCTATCACAAGAGCTATCGCAGACCAGGCAAGAACTATCCGTATCCCTGTTCATATGGTCGAGACTATCACCAAGGTAAAGAAGATCTCCAGCCAGCTTCTCCACGAGAACGGTCACGATCCCAGCCCTGAAGAGATAGCAGACAAGCTCGGTATGCCTGTGGACAAGGTACGCGAGATAATGCGTGTGGCTCAGGATCCTGTTTCACTTGAAACTCCTATCGGTGAAGAGGAGGACAGCCACCTCGGCGACTTCATCCCTGACGATGATGCTCCCGCTCCGGCAGAAGCTGCTTCACACACACTTCTCAAGGAACAGCTCAATGAGGTACTTGCAACTCTCACAGACCGTGAGGCAAAGGTGCTCAAACTCAGATTTGGTCTTGAGGACGGCAAGTCACGTACTCTTGAAGAGGTAGGCCAGCGTTTCGACGTTACCCGTGAGCGTATCCGTCAGATCGAAGCAAAGGCTCTCAGAAAGCTCCGTCACCCGAGCAGAAGCAAGAGAGTAAAGGATTTCCTCGACTAAGAATATCAAAGCCTGTCTCCGGACAGGCTTTTTTGTTGCTTAAATTTAACGGATAATTCATTGACTTTATACCCGAAATCGGTTATAATAAAATAAATATATGGTCTCTGCAAGTCCGTAATTGCAGACCGCCTGCGGAACGCATTCCTCTCCTTTATCCGCAGCGGTTTTGGAGTGCTTATGAGTATTTTTAATTTCAACAAAAAGACTCCTGAACTCAGCCACGACTGGGTGATATTCCAGCAGTTTGTCGGAAATATAGGCGCTTTCACCTACATAGCAAAGGAAAAGTCTGCTTATTTCGATGAAGCTGCCTGCCGTATGCTTGCTTCTTCAAGTTCTAAGCTCAACGAATTTGAATTCTTCAACCTTCTCGAAAAGATCTCAAAAAATCCGGTAGAAGGTCAGAAGCATATTTATCGCTTTACTGACAACAGCGTTACACGGTATATAAAAATGAATATCTATGAGAGCAGCGATGAATGGCTCGGCTTCGTTCAGGACTTCACTCGACAGATAACTGAGATAAATGATAAGAAGAACTGCGTGGAATACGATCAGGTAACAAGACTTCCTTCTTTCCCGTCGTTCTCACAGAAAATAAGAAAGCTCATCCCCGATGTTCAGCATTGCTGTCTCGCAACTATATATATCAACGGTATCGACAAGCTCGGTTCATACCTTACTGTTGACAGCACAAACAACTGTATCACATCAGTTTCCGAGGTGCTCAAAAGCTTTGCAAACGACAATCTCCTTATCGGAGCAAAGTCGAACTATGAGATTTGCGCTTTCTTCCGTGATACCGATAAGATGAGCATATACAATATCCTCAACAGCATGGACGAGGCAGTCCAGAACTGTACTCTCACAGACGACTTCGGTGAGATAATAGATATTTCCGATAAAAGCAGACTCAGTCTCTCTATCGGCTGTTCATCCTATCCCGATGAAGCCTCAGACTTCAATATGCTCGTGAACTATTCCGAGTTTGCTCTGTATGAAGCCAAAGCTGACCGCCGCGGAGTTATCAACTGGTTCTCAGAGGAAAACTACAACCGCGACAAGGACGCATACCGCAATGCACAGCTTTTCAACCGCATAGTACAGGAAAACCTCCTCACCTATCATCTCCAGCCTATCGTTGAAGCTCAGACAGGTGAGATAGTGGCATACGAAGCTCTCATGCGTACTACCGGAGACATCAAGATGACTCCGTCTCAGATTCTGAAGATAGCTGCAAGTCAGAACGACCTCTACGCTATCGAAAAGCTGACGTTCTTCAACACTATGAAGCTCCTCAGCGACAATCAGCAGGTATTCGAGAACCGCAAACTCTTCATAAACTGTCTTGCTGACAGTCTCCTCACTGACGAAGACTTCAACGAGCTCTATCTCAACTACGGTGAGCTCCTTGAAAAGACAGTTATCGAAATAGTCGAGGAAAGCAGTGTTACTCCCGAGATAGTAGAGCTTCTCAAAAAGCGCTGCAAGTTCACACACGTTCCCCTTGCTATCGACGACTACGGTACCGGCTACTCAAACAGCTCCAATCTGCTCAATTACTCGCCGGACTACATCAAGATAGACCGTTCGCTCATCAGCGACATACACAACGATCTCAAGAAGCAGCAGCTCGTTACTTCTATAATCGAATTCTGTCACGACAATCAGCTCCAGGCTCTTGCTGAGGGCGTTGAAACTCTCCAGGAACTGAAGACCGTTATCCGTCTCGGCGTTGATCTGCTTCAGGGTTACTACACATCGAAGCCCAAGCCGCTCTTCCTCAACAGCATCGCTTCGGACATCAAGGACGAGATAATCAAGACTAACCTCGAAACACGTCCTGACGGTGCAAGAAAGATATACAATGCTCAGAACGATACCGAGCTTGATATTCTCAAGCTCGCTCTCGATAAATACACTGACATCCACGTATATCAGAGCAAGCTGACCATCGTCGGTGAATTCGACAAGCCTGTAAAGATGAATATCCACATCATGGATAATCACAGCTGTGACCTCACGCTCAAGAACGTGAATATAGTGAGCAGCAACAGCAAGCCGACTATCACCGTCGGTGAATACGCACGTCTCGTTCTCAACGTAGTAAAGGCAAATAAACTCGGCTATTCCGGTATATATGTGCCTATGGGTTCACAGTTTGAACTCAACGGCAAGGGCAGTCTCATGATAGACTGCTATGCTTCTGAGGGCATCGGTATCGGCAACGACTACGACCACGGCTACGGTGATATAACAGTCGATATGCAGGGTTCGCTCGAGATAATCTCCAACAGCGTAGAATCGCTCTGTATCGGCGGCGGATATAACGATGATGATTCAGAGATAAATCTCCGCTCAGGCAAGATAAAGCTTGTGCTCTATTCGCACAACGGTCTCGCTGTCGGAAGCTTCAATGGAAACGCTATCGTTGATATTGCAGAAAACTGCGATCTCGATATAAATGTTTCCGGTATCAAGGTCACCGGTATCGGCTCTGCAAAGGGTGACGCAACTATAACCACAGCTTCAAAGATAACTCTGTCATGTACAGGTGCACAGGCTGTCGGAATCGGCGTCCTCGAAAACGGTGACGGAAGCATCCTTATCAAACAGGGGTCTGTAAAAATGAAAATGCGTTCCGCTAAGCACTCCTGTATCGGTACTATGAACGGAAGCATCAACACCAAGATACGAAACTCCGAGATCATCATCGACTCAGAGGGCGATGAGGTAACAGGTATCGGAGACGCAACAGGCGGTGGAAATATCACCGTCATAGACTCTGCGCTCACAATGAAGCTCCTTGCCGGCAATCCCAAGGATATAGGAACAGCGACCGGAGATCTTCAGATACAGAATTCAGCCGTTAATTCACTGGTAAACAATCAGAAGATGACCTACGGCAACAACTGACTTAACTCTTCCCCTCCCACGCGGAGGGGAAAGATATGAATACACAAGGAAAGAAAGGTAATTATTAGTATGAAACTTGGTATGGTAGGACTGCCGAATGTCGGCAAAAGCACACTCTTCAACGCGCTCACTAACGCCGGTGCGGAATCTGCAAACTATCCCTTCTGCACTATCGAGAAGAACGTCGGCATAGTATCAGTTCCCGATGAAAGACTCGATAAGCTGGCTGAGATGTATGAGCCGGATAAGTTCACACCTGCAACTCTTGAATTCGTGGACATCGCCGGACTCGTTAAGGGCGCTTCCAAGGGCGAAGGTCTTGGAAACAAGTTCCTTGCGGATATACGTGAGGTAGACGCTATCGTTCACGTTGTACGCTGCTTTGAGGATCCTAATATCATCCACGTAGACGGCAGCATCAATCCGCTCCGCGACATTGAGACTATCAACCTCGAGCTCATATTCTCAGATATAGAAATGATCAACAGACGTATCGACCGCGCTAAGAAAGCGGCTAAGGGCGACAAGAAGTACCTCGCTGAGATTGACTTCCTCGAAAGACTCAAAACTCACCTTGAAAACGGTAAGTCTGCCCGCGGTTTCGACTTCACGGACGAGGAGCGTGAACTTATCAAATCCACTCCCCTTCTTTCAGCAAAGCCTGTTATCTATGCTGCAAACCTCTGTGAAGACGATTTCGTGAACAATATCGAAACTAATGAGAACTTCCAGAAAGTCCGTGAGCTTGCAGGAGAAGAGCATTCAGCAGTTCTCCCGATATGTGCTCAGATCGAAGCTGAAATCTCTGATATGGGCGATGAGGACAAGGCTATGTTCCTCGGCGAACTTGGTCTTGAAGTATCAGGTCTCAACCGTATCATCAAGGAAGGCTACTCTCTCCTCGGACTTATCTCCTACCTCACAGCAGGAAAGCAGGAGGTCCGCGCATGGACTATCACAAAAGGAACCAAAGCTCCTCAGGCTGCCGGAAAGATCCATACCGACTTTGAGAAAGGCTTTATCCGTGCCGAAGTTATCTCATTCGATGACCTTATGGAGTGCGGCTCTATGGCTGCTGCCAAGGAAAAGGGACTCGTTCGTCTCGAAGGCAAGGAATATGTTATGCAGGACGGAGATATCGTTCTGTTCAGATTCAACGTATAATAAAAAGGACGGCTCTAAGCCGTCTTTTTTATGCCTGCACAAACAATCTATAATTGGATTCCAAAGGAAAAAACTTTTAGAATCCCATCGATGTATTTTCTATATCATCAGATACTCTGTACACGCCATGAGATACGGCGCTATACCCTTTGCATCGTTCTCTGTCACGCGCTCGCTGAGGTAATAAGCTGCCGAACCGTCACGGTAAGGTTCACCGCCAAGACCTGCCATAAGACATATATTTCCAAGAACCGGCATACCATTTCCGTCAAATGAGATATACTTCTCATACACCACATTCAGCGCTTTTATGCCGGCGTTAAGAACACGTTCACCGACTGCGCTAAGCCTTGCTGCCTTTATAGCAGCATACGCAAACAGGAGCGTTCCGCTGGTCTCAGGGTAATTGCATTCAAGCTCAGGTCTGAGCGGCAGCTGGAGAAGCATACCGCTTTCCTGTACGCAGTCTGTCAGAGCCTCAAGCAAACCGCAGAGCATATCATCAGCTATCCCCGGAATACTCTCACAGATATCCGCAAGTCCGGCGCAAAGCCACCCCATTGAACGAAGCCAGTATTCTTGCGAGAGACCAGTCTCTTTGTCCGCCCATGCTTCTCTGCGGGATTCATCAAAACCGTGATGATACAGTCCGGAAACTCCATCGCGCATCTTCTCCCTTATATTGCCAAGCTGTAACGATATATCAGCAGCTATGCTGCCGTCACCGGTGAGCTTTGCGTATTCCGCCATAAACGGCAGAGCCATATAAGCTCCGTCCAGCCATACCTGATCGGGGTATATTTTTTTGTGCCAAAAGCTGCCTGATGGAGTCCGCGGCTGTCTTTCAAGCTGACCGCTGAACAGCCTTTCAGCTGCGGCGAGGTATTTCCGGCTGCCGGTCTTTTTCCAAAGCCACAGAAGATTCCTGCCACCGCAGATGTTATCGAGGTTGAAATCATCATAATTCAGCGTAGGTATCCTGCCGTCTTCCGTGACATATGCTCCGGTGAAACTCTCGGCGTAATCAGTCAGCCGGCTGTCACCCGTAAACTCAGCGTACATTATCAGAGCGCGTATCATACAACTGTCGATATAGTTCCACTTAGGCTGCTTTCCGAACAGTATACTCTCCCTGTTCCACAGCGGTGAAAGCGGATCGGAGGGCAGTATCAGCTTTTCGATATAAGCATTTACAGCGTCCTGCTGTTTTGTCGTCAGATTCATCCTGTAAGTCCTCCCGCAGTTATACCGCTGACGAATTTCTTCTGTGCGAGTGAGAATACCGCTATCGACGGTATCAGTCCGATTACCGACATAGCAATTATCTTCCGCTGCTCATATCCTTGACCGGTACTGTCTACGGACAGTCTCAGTGCGAGTGAGAGCGGATATTTTTCGACTGAGTGTATCATTATCAGCGGTCCGAGGAAGTCGTTCATCGTCCACAGGAACGTGAATACTTCTATTGATATGACTGCCGGTCTGATACAGGGTAAAAGTACGTACACAAGCGTCCTCAGAGGACCGCAGCCGTCAATCATGGCAGCTTCATCGTACTCTCTCGGAACTCCCTTGAAGAATTGTACGAGAATGAACACGAACATCCCCTCACCTGCAAACAGCGCAGGTGCAACGAGAGGGACGTAGGTGTCCAGCAGTCCGAGTTTGCTCCAGAATATATACATCGGCATTATCGTTACTATCGACGGCATGAGCATTCCGGCAATAAGCAGAGTGAAGAAAACTCTTTTAAGCGGAAAATCAAACCGCGCGAAGCCGTAAGCGACAAGCACAGATGAAAAAACAGTAAACACCGTCTTGGGTATTATTATCAAGAATGTATTGATGAAATAGTGTCCCATATCGTAAGGAGTGACCGTCTCCCACGCGCTCTTGTAAACACTCATATCAAGATTATCCGGCATGAACCAAACCGAGCTGAATATCTCGTCGTTTGTCTTGAAAGAAGCTCCCACAAGCCACAACAAGGGATATATCATCACAACGGCAACCGCTGTAAGCAGGAGATAAAACGGAAGTTTCTTCATCTGTCATCCCCCTCTCTGCCGCCATGTACAACAATGAACAGCACACTTATAACTGCCGCTGTCAGCACGAACAGCACCCATGACACGGCATTTGCATAACCGGCGTTCATATCGCTGTAATGGAACATCTCATCGTATATCAGCATTCCTATCGTATATGTGCTCTTCAGCGGACCTCCGCCGGTGAGCATATACGGTGCGTTGAATTCCTGCATAGCTGCAATCGTCTGAAGCACAAGGTTCACGAAGATAACACGCTTCAGAAGCGGCAGGGTTATGCTGAAAAATGCTCTGACCGGACCGCAGCCGTCAACTCTTGCGGCTTCATAGTATTCCTTAGGTATTTCTCTTAGTGCTGTCAGGAATATTATCATAGCAGAGCCGAATTCCCACAGTCTCAGTAATACTATCACAAATAACGCACGGTCGGGATCACCGTACCAGCTTACAGGCGAAGCTCCGATGAGTTCAAGAAGCTGATTCACAAGTCCGTCAGATGTAAAGAGGTACTGCCACATAATGACGGCTGCAAGGTTTGCTCCGAGTATCGAAGGTATATAGAATACCGTGCGGAACAAACCTATGCCTCGCATCTCGAGATTCAGCAGCAGCGCAATAAGAAGCGATACTACCAGCTTTATCGGGACGAGCAGCGCTGCATACTTGAACGTCACACCGACTGATTTCCTGAATGTATCATCATCAAGCATTCTGCGGTAATTCTCAGCACCGATGAACTCCGGCGGTCTGATATTGTCATACTCAGTCATACCAAGTATGAACGAACATACGAACGGATACAGCGTAAACAGTAAAGTTCCCACTATGAACGGCGAGATCAGCAGCAGTCCGGTATATCGGCTGACGCCTACCGGGTTACAATAGGTGCGTTTCTTCATTTTCTTATCTTCTCCAGATAGTTATTCAGCGAATCATAGAGTTCAGCGGCAGCAGAAGCCGTATCTTCAGTCCCGTAGGAGACTTTCTCAAGAGCAGAATTACACATATCCTTTACCCTTGCGAGCTCCATATACGGACTTATAACGACTGTCCTGCCTTCTTCAAGCATATCTGCGCTCTGCTTGGAAAGCCCGCCGAGCATACCGCTCATTTCAAGGCTTTCCTCTGCATAACGCGAAGCCGGAATTCCTCTTGTAGTTCCGAGCACCTTCGCACACTCAGGATCATTTATCAGGAAGTCCACAAAAGCCGCAGCCTCGTCGGGATGCTCTGTATTGCGTGAGATCGCATACAGCATAGACGGCTTTACGAGCCAGCCGCCGTTATTGCCTTTGCCGTCGCTGAGAAGCGGTCCGGCTTCGAGAGTGCCCTCCGTCAGCACAGACTCATACTTGCCGACAGAACTTCCCCATTCAAGCACACCGGCAACTCTTCCGCCTATAAACTCAGGCGACTGATAAAGCGCAGCGTTGCCGTCCTCGTCGGTACGCGTCCTTATTGTGCGTATAACGTGCTCATCCTCGAGCTTTTTATAAAAATCAATGGCGGCTTTAATATCGTCCTTGGTAAATCCGAGCTCGCCGTCCTTACTTATGAACTCTCTGCCGGTAGTCTGCTGAACATACACAACAGCCAGATACCACGCCGTACCTCCCGACTGAATATCAAGGTCAAGAGGATAGATGCCCTTATCATAGAATTTACTTCCGAGCGCTATGAGCTCGTCCCAGGTAGAGGGATAAGACGCTCCGGCGCTCCTGTAAACTTCAGAATTATAGAAAAAACTCCGTCCCGTGACCGATACTGCGATCGCGTTTAGCTTGCCGTCGACCATGCCGAACGAAAGCATATCATCGCTTAAACCGGAAGTATCAATAGCCGATGACAGCTCATTGAGATCGTAGAAGCCCTTCCCGTCAGGCGACATCGTTACGAGCCAGTCATAGTTTATCTGCATCACATCCGGTTCCTTTGCTCCGGAAAGCTGAGCGGCAACTTTTTCCTGCCAGCCGTCCCAGCCACCGTATTCAGGTATTATAGTTATGTCAGGGTGCCTTTTGTTCCATAATTCGATAGCATTCAGCGTAGCCTCGTGGCGGTCGTCTCCTCCCCACCACGAAAATCTGATAGTGCATTTGTCGAGCTTGCCGTCAGGCGGAGTAACGGATCCTCGTGATCCGCTGCCGCACGCAGAGAGTGAGAGCACACAGGCAACTGCTGCGGCTCTGAGTATCTTTCTTAACATACCCATACTCCCGTTAAATTAATGATAATTTTGCAGCATACAAATTTCCCGCACGTATACTGCCCTTGTTACCTTAATTATACATTATTATAGTGTTAAAATCAAGCACAGCAGAAAAATCTTTATTCTGCGTGAAATTTCTTGAAAAAAAGGGTAAAAAAGGCTTGACTTTACTGAAATTATATGATATAATGATTATACCTCGTTTGGGGTTTTATTTTTATGCCCTGCGAGGGAGGCAAACAACCTACCTCCGCTCGTCGGAGGAAGTACTATTTCAGGAGGTGCCGATATGAGAGTAAAGGTTACTTTAGCTTGTACTGAATGCAAGCAGCGCAACTATGTTTCCAAGAAGAACAAGAAGAATGACCCTGACAGAATCGAAATGATGAAGCATTGCAAATTCTGCCGCAAGCACACTCTTCACAGGGAAACAAAGTGATCGGAAGGAGTATTTTTAATGGCTAAGGATACAACTTCAGAGAAGAAGTCCGAGAAGAAACAGCCTGGCAAGATCAGGAAATGGTTCAAGGACCTCAGAGTAGAATTCAAAAAGGTAGTATGGCCTACCAAGAAGACTGTTGCAAACAACACATCCGTTGTTGTGGGCGTTATCGTCCTTTCAGCAGCTCTTGTGGGAGGGGTCGATGAGGTTTTTCTCGCTCTGTTCCGTACTATCTACAACTAATCAGAAGGAAATCTAAGGAGGATTATTATGTCAGAAGCGGCTAAGTGGTACGTTATCCACACTTATTCAGGCTATGAGAATAAAGTAGCTCAGAATATTGAAAAGGTTGTTGAAAACCGCAAGCTTCATGAACTGATCCAGGAGGTTAGAGTTCCTACTGAGACAGCGACTGAGATCGCTGACGGAAAAGAAAAAGACGTTGAGCGCAAGACCTTCCCAGGTTACGTTCTCGTCAAGATGATCGTTACTGACGATTCATGGTACGTCGTAAGAAATACCAGAGGCTGTACAGGCTTCGTTGGTCCGGCTTCCGAGCCCACTCCCCTCTCTGAAGAAGAGGTGCAGAAGCTCTTTGGCATTGACGTTTCAACCGTTACTGTCAACTTCAAGGTCGGCGACAGAGTTCAGATCTCAGGTACTGCTATGGACGGCTTTATCGGTGTCGTTCAGAACATCAATCTCGAAGACCGCACCGTTGATCTTCTCGTATCAATGTTCGGTCGTGAAACCCCCACTACCCTGCCTATCAGTCAGGTAATATTAGTGGAGGACTGATACCTAAGGTATCATTCAGGTCAAAACGAAGCCGCATGGCTTCAGTGGGAGAGGTAAAATAATTCTTGCCTCGCCATTTACCACATTTATGGAGGTGCGAATACAATGGCACAGAAAGTAGTTGGCTACATTAAGCTTCAGATCGCAGCAGGAAAGGCTACTCCTGCACCGCCTGTTGGTCCGGCACTCGGTCAGCACGGCGTTAATATCATGGCATTCACAAAGGAATTCAATGAGAGAACAAAGAACGACATCGGTATGATCATCCCTGTTGTTATCACTGTTTACGCAGACCGTTCTTTCTCATTCATCACTAAGACTCCTCCCGCAGCAGTCCTCATCAAGAAGGCTTGCAACATTGAGAGCGGTTCAGGAGTACCTAACAAGACAAAGGTTGCAAACATCACTAAGGAACAGATCCAGAAGATCGCTGAGACAAAGATGGCTGACCTTAACGCAGGTTCACTCGAGGCAGCTATGAGCATGATCGCTGGTACAGCTCGTTTAATGGGCGTTGTAGTTGTTGACTAATTTTAATGATTGAATGATGAGGGGATCTCAGATCCCGTTCAGAGTTCTATTGGTGGGAGGAAAATTCCGCTAACCGGTAACGCTATAAGCGGCCGGTATTACCACTTAAATAGGAGGAAATATAATGAAACACGGCAAGAAATATGTTGACAGCGCAAAGGCTGTTGATTATGCAAAGCAGTACGAGTCTAATGAGGCTCTTGATTTAGTTTGCAAGAATGCAAAGGCTAAGTTCGATGAAACAATCGAAGCTCACATCCGTCTCGGTGTTGACTCTCGTCACGCTGACCAGCAGGTTAGAGGCGCTGTTGTTCTTCCCAACGGTACAGGTAAGACTGTTCGTGTATGCGTATTCTGCAAGGAAGACAAGTACGAGGCTGCTCAGTCAGCTGGCGCTGAATTCGTTGGCGGTCAGGATCTCGTAGATAAGATCCTCAAGGAAAACTGGATGGACTTCGACGTAGTTGTTGCTTCACCCGATATGATGGGACTCGTTGGACGTCTCGGTAAGGTTCTCGGACCTCGTGGTCTTATGCCTAACCCGAAGGCTGGTACTGTAACACCTGACGTAGCTAAGGCTGTAACTGAGGCTAAGGCTGGTAAGATCGAGTACCGTCTCGACAAGACAAACATCATCCACTGTCCTATCGGTAAGGCTTCTTTCGGCGCTGCAAAGCTCGAGGAGAACTTCTCCACACTTATGGAAGCTATCGTTAAGGCTAAGCCTGCTGCAGCAAAAGGTACTTACCTCAAGAGCTGCACAGTAACTTCTACTATGGGCCCCGGAGTTCCGGTTGCTACTGCTAAGTACGGAGTTTGATCAATATAAAAATGAGCCGTCCGGTTATTCCGGACGGCTTTTTTGCTGCCTGTAAAAGTTCCTATGAAAAGCGCAGCAATCCTCACCTTCTGATGGCATAAAGAAAAGGGACGCCGGAGCGTCCCTTTAGTTTTGTTATTTATTCAGACGTTTCTGAATTAAACCTCGGGTGTGATGAGACCGAGCTTGTACTTCTGGATGAGAAGAGCATCAGAGTTTGAGAGACCCTTCTTATCGTCAACGTCAGCATTTACTACGCCCTGAGGCTTGATGCTTACAGAAGACTTGCCTACTGCGTACTTATCAGGGTTTGTAGCAACCTGCATTACGAGAACACAGTCAGCAATGTTTGTGCTGCCATCGAGGTTAGCATCGCCCCACTGAGTCATCTTGAGGTCGCTTGAAGTTTCGCTTGTAGTTGTAGGCACAGGAATCGGCTCATTTGCAACGTCATCCATGTAAGAAGCCATCCAAACAAGAGGAGCATTCCAGTTGATTGTGATCTCATTTACAGACCAAGCTTCTGCAGAGTCAACATAGCACTTCTGGCTTGCGAGAGTACCTCTCTTATAACCAGCACCAGCGATGTAAGGATCCTGCATACCAGCACCAGGACCACCAGAAAGTACGCCCTTAGGTGCGAGCGGGAAGTTCTTGTCAAGACCGCCAGCCCAGAATCTGTGGTGAGGATATGTAAGTGTTGTATCACCCCAACCGGATACATAAGAGAAGCAAAGTCCGTTACGTCCGAAGATGTAGTCAAGAGCTTCTGAAGCACCGTTTAAGTACTTAACCTGCTGAGAAGCATCATAAGCATAAGCCATTACGATAGCGTTGTTGATAACAAATGAGTTTGAACCCCACTCATAACCTGTAACCTTGATTCCAGGTCCGATGTTGATAGCATCTTCGAATGTTGTTCCGTGGTAAGGAATACCCATACCCTGATCAGCCTGCTCGTCAATATAAACGTCAGCAGCGTGGAGGATAGAATCCTTTACAGTCTTAGCAGCTGTAGAATCGAGCTTATCGCTGTTGAGGTAGAGTGAAAGTGTTCCGAGACCGGATGTACAACCCCAGTTGAAGGAACTGAGTGAACCCTTGTTCTCACCACCGCCGAGGTTAGATGTAAGGCTGTATGCCTTATCGTAGCCTGTGCTGTCGTTAGGATTCTCATAAGCCTCGATATCCTTCTTATACTCTTCCTTGCCTGTTGTGATATAAAGCTCACAAGCAGCCCAGTACATATCGTCCATTACATATGTATCACCGTAAGGACCACCGCCGATAGCCTGATCGAGAGGAGCGAACTGAGGATCTGTCTCCCAGTTACCCTCAGGTACCTGGTAACCAGTACCGGACTTCTTAACTGCAGCATATGCCTTCTCAGCAGCTGCGAGAGCATCATCAGCGAATGAATCATCAATGCCCTTCCAAAGACGTGCAGCCTGAGCGCCGCAAGCAGCGAGGTTGAATGAAGCAGCATACGTTGGAGGCTTAGCGATACGAACGCAGCCCTTGAATCCTTCGTACTTCCAAGCATGGATAGCAAGACCTGTCCACTTCTGGTCGTGGAGCTTGTGGTAAACCATGCCTTCGCACTTCTTGCCCCAAATTGAGTCAGAAGCAGGAACCTGCATCTTCATCATCCACTCGAGCTCATATCTTGCTTCGTCGAGTACGTCAGGAGCCTTATCACCATTCTCAGGGATACGAACTGTCTTACCGTCTGTCCACTTAGCATCTGTGCCGAGCTTCTTAGTCATTTCATAGATGTTCTGGAGTGTCCATACAGATACACCGCCGTTAACAGCGTATTTACCGTGGTCACCAGCATCGTACCAACCGCCTGTACCATCTACAGAAACGCCGGTTACTGTCTCATCCTCGCTCATGTAGGACTTGATCCAAGCCTTCTGAACCTGAGCAACATCGTCCGGATGTCCCTTTTCAGTATGTGTAAGGGGAGCTGTTGAATTAGGATTCTCAAATCCGGAAACATACTTTTCTTCACAAGAAGAATTAGAACGGTTCTGATAGTAGTAGCTCATTGCCTGAGTAAGAAGACCGCCGTAAATGTCATCACCGATCTCGAACTCGCAAGACTGGTTCATAACATACTCTTTATCAGTCTTCCAGTTCTTCCACATAAGCTTGTCACCGCTGAGCTTTGTATCCCAAGCGCCGTCTGTCTTAGCGTACTTTGTACCGGAAACACCTGTTGTATCCTTAACAAATATAGTGTACTTGCCAGCCTTTGTAACATCGGAGAAGTCAATGATATGAACATACTGACCAGAGTCCTTTTCCTTAGTTACAGACTTATTGTTAGCATCTGTATATGTTTCCTTCTTGCCGTTACCGGAATCAGGGTCTTCACCAAAGAATTTAGTTGTGCCCTTCTTAACAACAGTACCGGAAGAATCACGAACCTCAAATTCAAGAGGATCCTTTTCATCAGTTACGTAAGAAGCCTTCTTAGCTAAGTTTGTGTAATAACCAACCTGATTGAGACGAACGTTGCTCTTAGGTCTGATGATACCGAATTCTTCTTCCTTGGGGAATACTCTGGAACCAGACTCAACGAGTGAAAGGTTATCAAAGCTGATAGTAGCACCCTTCGGGAAACCTGTATCCTTATGGCCAAACTCTGCTTCAGCAGCTGTACCAACAGAATTGGAATAATGGAAAGCCCACTCAGCAACTTCCATAGACTGCTTAGGAGTAAATGTATCCTCGAAATGGAACTTCTCACCCTTCTTGATCTGAACAGGCTGCCACTCCTGACCGGAGATATTGTGCCAAAGCTCTTCTGTACCAGCATAGTTACCGATCTTAGCATAGATCCAACCATCAGTATCAGCTGTGATATCACCGCTTATAGTGTAGGTATGGCTTGTATCAAGAGAAAGGCCTCTGTGACGGAGCTGAAGGTCCCATCTACCAGCTGTACCGTCTGAGTTCTCAATGTGAACATTATAAGTACCGCCGTCGATATCGAATGTCTGTCTTGCGGGGTTAGTTTCGCAAGTGTGCCAAGGAAGACCTACGCCTTCGTCGAAGTCAACCTGACCGAGAATCTGACCAGCAGAAGCGTTCATAGGAATGAATGCTACAGCGCTGGTAGCGAGCATTGCAGCAGCTGTAAGGCTGCCAGTAATAGCCTTTGCTATTTTGTTGTGCATTGTTTTACCCTCCCAGTTAGAATTAAATAATTTACTTATAACGCAACGTCAGTGCAAACATTGCGGTTATACCTACTTATTGTATGGATAAGGCGTAGTCAAAAGTGACCTGCACCGAACCACCTTACCATGTTTTATTATATTATATCGTTTCAGAAAAGTAAATAGCTTTCCGGAAATTCGTGTATATTCCTAATGGAGCTGTTCATAATTTGTACACATTGCACAAGCGAATAAAAAAGAACAAAGGGAGATAAATCTCCCTTTGTGAACAAATTGTGAATAAGTTTTTATTCTACCGGAAATTTGTCAATAAGACCAAGCTTGAACTTCTGAATGAGGAGCGCATCGTTATTTGAAAGGCCCTTCTTGCCGTCAACATCAGCGTTGATCTCACCCTGTTCTGTAATGCTGAGGCTTGTCTTGCCCTTAGCGTACTTGTCAGGATTTGTTGCAACCTGCATTACTAATACAGCGTCTGCAATATTTACATTCTTATCGAGGTTTGCGTCACCGAGACAAGTAGGCTTGAGACTTGTATCGCCGGTAGGTCCTTCCTGTGATACAGTTTCTGACTGAGTCTCCTTTGTGGGATCCTCTGTGCCTGCACCGCCCTGAGCGCTTCTCTTGGGAACGTAGTCAGACTTTGTAGGAACTGTTCCGTCAGGCTCTTCGCCCCATACGAGAACGCCGTTTACATACATAGGCATATGTTTATTGAGCGAATCAGCCTTCTTAAGGTCGGTCGCTGTTGCGATTCCGCCGAGGTAAGACCAGTCATTCGTAGCATCCCAAGCGCCCTCTGTAGACTTTCCGTCGATAGCATCCGGGATAGATACACGGAACTGAACCTCATCTCTGTGTTCACTCTGTCCGGTAGGCATAATAGCTCTGCCGTCCTCGAACTTGATGCTTGCATAGTATGTGTTGCCGGAAGGATCTCCATCATACTTGTAAGGACCGGAAACAGTTGCATAGCCCTGCTCGCCTTCCTTATACTGCTGTGACTTACCTTCTACCTTTATCTGATCAACTGTAAGACCATTATCGAAAAGCTCTGATACATCGAAGAAGTAACGATACTCGATGTCCTCAGCAACTCTTGCCGGCCATGCTGTATGGTTCATAGCCCATGCCTTGATCTCGGTGTAGCTCTTTGCAGGCGAACCATTGAGAACTGCTGCGACCTGCCACTCATCCCAAGTAGGCTTCTCTGAGTGTGGGAACGCAGGATCAGTTGTTCCGCCAAAATCATCAACAAGTGCACAGAGACAAGCTGTATAGCCTGCGTTATAGTCGATAGCTACCTCTGAGTACTCATACTTTGAGACATCATTTACATAATTACCTGTCTTATCAGGTCCGCCTACGAGAGCACCGTAAAGAGTATGAGCATACTCTGTCTGCCATCCCTCATCGCCGCCTGATGCCTGACCGAGGTTGTTCCAGTGATCATCATGGATACCGGAAGCAGTTCTGTGATGGAAAGCAGTCGGACCGTTATCTCCCATACCAAGTACATAACTGAAGTTATTATCGTTATCACCGAAGATATAGTCCATCTGACCTTTAGCCCAGTTGTTATACTTTTCCTGAAGCTTGCTGTTACCCTCGAATATAGTATCGGAAGCGAGCTTAGCGAGCCAGCAGGTTGTACTTACGTGACGTGCAGGGCCCCAGCTGAACAGCCATGCCATACCGTCAGGAGTATAGTCAACCTTCTTTCCGCCGTAACCGTCTATCCAGTAATCCAAGTGGTGAGAAACGTGTGCGATCCAGTCAGGATTTCCTGTCTCCTGCGCATAGAGGAAAGCAGCACCCTGAGAAGTATCATCCCAGCAAAGTCCCCATGTGAACTTACGCTCAGTTGACTGGTTTTCTTTCGGGAACAGAGGAATATATTCGTTCTCAACCTTGTCCATATAGCTCTTGTCGCCTGTTGCTCTGTAAAGCCAGATAGCAGCAAACATACAGTCATCTACCCATGAAGAAGGATCATACATAGATCCCATAGCACCATTCTCGTTGTTTCTGACCTTGTCAGCAGTCTTGAAATATGTCTTAGCCTGATCGAGATATGCCTTTGCCTTATCAGGCTGAGTGTCCTTGAACATAAGGTAACCTTCTGCAAGTGCTGCTGCAGAAAGTGCCATTGTACTTGAATCGTCTATCTCATCATACGGACGAACCCAATCGTTGTTGTTAAGATGATGCTTGCGGAGATAAACCTCTGCGCTGCACCAGATGTTATGGTCAGTAGAACCACCTGTAAAATCTCCGACAGTACCGATTATCTTATCTCCTCTGTCACATTGCATAAGATAATCGAGTCCCCACTGAACATTGTTGCGGTAGGTCTCACCGAGGCCCTGCTTGTCAACAGCATCCTTGTACTCAAGGTAACCCCAGGCGAGCATAGCAGCTGAATAAGCATTTGTAAGTGTGAACTTGAAATGGTCACCGGCGTCATACCAACCGCCCTTGCAGACATCGGTTTCTTTGCCGTCTTCATCAACCATTGAGTCGTCTCTCCATTGTACCGGATTCCAGTCCGGAAGATTTCCAGACTGCTGAACTTCATAGAAGAACATTGACTTCTGGAGCGCTTCTGCGTAGTTGTACTTGCTTGCTGCCTCAGCTGTGAGCTGCCTCTCGGGAGCAGCAGGATAAGCTGAAGACATTCCGGCAGTAATAGCCAGTGCTGCTGCTGCCGCCGTCAGTTTTTTTAACTTCATAGTATATACCCCTCTCATTTTTTTGGCACACATTCGCGTACCTATACAAATTTACTATACAATAAATAACAGGTTTTGTCAAGTATAATTTATGTTAATTAATGAAAAAAGAGGTCCGGGAAAACCTCTTTTTTCATTATCATTAATTAAAGGAGTAAATAGCATTATAAGCTGCTGACAAGTCCGAGTTTAAACTTCTGTATCAGCAAAGCATCAGAATTTGAAAGCCCTGCCTTGCCGTCAACGTCAGCATTCTTTTCGCCCTGAGCAGTTATGCTCAACGAGCTCCTGCCCTGAGCGTACTTGTCGGGATTTGTTGAAACCTGCATTACAAGCACTGCATCTGCGATATTCACTGAACCATCGAGATTTGCGTCACCTGCAATAGTAACTGCAAGTTCCTCTGAGGTTATCTGTGTTGTCTCGGGTGCAGTTGTAGTTTCCGGAGCAGTTGTCGTAGTCTCAGGTTCAAGAGTACCTGTTGTGTAAACCGCCGGTGCAGAAGCCTGGGAGACGCCTCCGCTCATTTTGTATCCGACAGAGCTGTAAGTGCTGTTGGAAGCAGTCTCGGCAAATCCGGCAGGCTTCGGAGAACCGTCAGCATTTCTCCATGCCTTGTGGAAGTCTGTTCCCATTCCTGCGATGTTCAGCGTAATGAAGTCATTGTCGCCCGGCTTCACGATGTCGCCCTTCTTGTCGCCGCTGGCTATGGAAGTAGTATTCTTTATTGAGTAATAGTTGCCGTTATTATTGAAGTAGAGGGAGTTTGTCATATTGCCAACGAATTTGTCGCTTGCAAGCTTTATGCCGGCTGCGTTGGTCTTAGAAACCTTTCCTGTGTTGTAATATGACATCATATTTGAGAGGGTTGTAGATGTGTCGTTCCTGTAAACGAAATAGTTGCCTTTGCCCTTGCCGCCTATGCCGTTATTGTAAGCGGTGCAGTTCTTCATATCACCGAACTTTGGGTTATTATTGTCGGTGAAGCCGCAGTTGAGGTTCTCGAACGCAAGGCAATTCTCTACCTTGTGGCGTGTACCTACTCCGCCGCCGCCGAGTTTGAAACCGTTGCCATCGCAATCTCCATATCCCCTGCCGTCCTCGGTAAAGCCGTTGCGGAATGCGATACAGTTCTTTATGGTGACAACGCCTATCGGACCTGTCTCGGTCTTTGCATATAGATCCCAGCCGTCATCGGAATTGTTGTATGCTATACAGCCGTCGAAAACATTGCCCTCGCCGCAGGTAAGTTTTGCAGCAAAGCCGTCAGCATTTTCCATGGTAGCATCGTCACAGTTGTTTCTTGAAGTACAGTTCTTGATGAGGTTATTCGTCGGCCAGTCGGCTACCTGAGTGTAACTCGAATTAAGACGTGAAATCTGTAGACCTGTGTCCTGATTGCCCTCAAATACCATCATCTCGATGATATTATTGTCACCGGGAAGTAGCATTCCGTTATCGCCTGCATTTGCAACAGTAAATCCGTAGAAGTGCCAGTAAGAGCCTTCCAGCACAAATCCTCTTGCACTTGCATCAACCGCCTGACCGGTAAAGTCAAACTTTACGTTAGCACCAGGATATGCGGCAATGGTTTTATATTTTCCTGCACTGCCGGAATTGCTCTCAGCTATGCTGATAGTATTGGTATATCTGTATATTCCCTCGAGGAGGTAAATGTATCCGCCTGCCGGAACATTCTTTATAGCCGTAAGAACGTCAGTTGGTGAGGAAATGCTCTTGCCGTCGCCGCCGCCTGAAGGCGAAGCAAAGATAACATTGCTGCCGGTAAACGGTATAGTTTCACCGGAACCTGATGGAGTTGATGACTGAGCTGTGGTCACAGGCTGAGTTACCTCATAAGCCTGTGTTGTCACCTCAATATCGGTAACTACCGGATATGTTTCTGACGGAGTCTCAGGTATAGACGATCCGTCCTCCTTGAAACCGCTGCCTATCGCGGTTATCTGATCTTTATAATTAACAAGTGCGGATTTGAGTGCGTCATTCACATCCGAGCTCTTGTCATCAACGGAATTGTCAAACTTCCACTTGAAATCGCCGCCGTCAACTCGTCCTGCCTTTGCAGTTACACTTGCAGGAACAGCGTCCGCGCTTTCCGCAGTATATTTATAGAAACCTGAAGCAGTATCAAAGTTTGAGTAAACTGCACCGCCGTTCTTAGCCTTAGCTGATGAAGGTACCTGTTCATTTCTCGATGATGCCTCAAATGCATCGAAATCCGTATTGTTCTGCTGATATGTGATATAGTTCTGAGCACCGACGATCTTGTTGCCGTAGGACTTTATCATTCCGCCTGTCTCGCCGGACATAGTGGACTTTCCTGCTGAATCAAGGTCGTCTGCCTGACTTGCAATTATCATCGGGAACTTGCAGTTTCTGAAATAGTTGTTCTCAACGAAAGCCGAGCAGCCCATAGCTGCACCGATACCGTACTTAGCAACGCCGTCGTAATAGTTATTGTAGCAGTGAACTGTACAGGTTCTGATTCTCGGGTGGCGTGAATCGGAGTGGTCATACCAGTTATGGTGGTATGTCACATAGTTCTCAACCGTCTCGTCCTTCATTCCCTGAAGGTTGCACTTTCCGTTATCCCAGAAATGATTATAGGAATGTGTAACATAGGTAGACTTTTTAGTATCGAGAGCACCGTCACCCTTCTTCTGATCGGCGTCTGTACCTGCATCGCCGTAGAAGAAATCGCAGTTATGTACCCATATATGATCATTAGTCTGCTGGAGACCGCAATCGTCTCCCTCGGAACTGTTGCAGTTCATAAAGCCGATATTGCGGACCTCGACATTGGAGCTGTTCTTGAGAACAAGTCCGAAGCCGTTGAATGTCGCATCACTTCCGACACCCTCAATAGTGAGGCCGCAGGTAACACCGTCAACGAGGAGGTCACCCTTGGGCATATTGGCCGGATCCTGGATATTTCCGATAAATCTGAGACATACCGGTCCGACCTTTGAATTGCCCTTGAGATTTGTTATGATATTCTGAACTCCCTGAAGAGAAACATTACTTCCTTTCTTATCGGGGAGTGAAACGCTTATACTATCTTTATTTGCATTGGTCACATAGATAACAGTTGCATTACTTTTGAGAGTTCCGTTATCATTATAAGCTCCTGACGAAGAACCATTTACAAAGCCGTATCCTGAGCGCTCATGTGCGTATGCCGAAGCTGTTACCTCAGATGCCTTTGAAGTATCCTCTTTGCCGTTTATGACCGGAACGATTTTTATTGTATGATTGCCGGAAGAAAGTCCGGGAGCATCAGCTCTAACATAGCCGGAATACTGCCTGATAAGCATAGAATCGAGTTTTTTGCCGTCAACATAAGCGTTGTAGCCGGAAGCACCGGACACAGTTGCCCATGTCGCATAAACGCCTTCGCCGTAACCGACAGAAGTAATGAACTTAACGCTGTTCTCGACAGCAGCAGATGCTTCAATAGCCCCCGGTACAGCCGACATACGACCTGCCGATGCTCCTGCAATACCGGAAACAGATACAAGTGCTGCCGCAGCAACAGAAGCTATTCTCTTCCTGAGCAAATAATTCTTCATAAATGGTTCCTCCAATTTTAATATTCCCCGACAGCCCTATTGACTGCCTTCACAATTACTATGATTACATTATATCCCAGCAAATGTCAAATATCAATGATGTATAATGCTCATTAACTGATTGAATGTGCTATTATTTATTATAGTTACGCACGATGTATCATTTCATTAACTTAACAACAAAAAAGCTGCACCCGAAGGTGCAGCTTCATTACACATTATATTTTGATTATTCAGCGTCATTCTCAGCAGGAGCATCTTCAGCATCGTCTGCATCTTCACCGTCTTCGAGAAGAGCACGCATAGAAATGCTGATTCTCTTTGAATCCATGTCGATGTCGATGATCTTAACATCAACTTCGTCGCCTACTGTAAGGATGTCCTTAACATTGTCAACCTTCTTATCAGCGATCTGAGAGATGTGGATAAGACCGTCAACGCCGTCGATGATGCGAGCAAAAGCACCAAAGCTTGTGATAGAAACGATAGTTGCCTTAACAACGTCGCCTACCTGGTAGTTAGCCTTGAATACTTCCCAAGGATTGTCCTCTTCCTTCTTGAAGCCGAGGGAGATTCTGTTCTCCTCGCGGTTGAGGTCCTTGATGTATACTTCAAGAGTATCGCCAACATTTACAACCTCGCTGGGGTGCTTGATGCGCTTCCATGAGAGTTCGGAAATGTGAACCATTCCGTCGATGCCGCCGAGATCAACGAAAGCACCGAAGCTTGTGAGTGACTTAACCTTACCTGTGTAAGTTGCGCCAACCTCAGCTGTCTCCCAGAACTTAGCCTGAGCTTCAGCCTTCTTAGCATTCTGAACAGCCTTGATAGAACCAACTGCTCTCTTTCTTCCCTCTGTAACTTCGATGATAGTGAACTCTACCTTCTTCTTGAGAAGCTGCTCGAGCTCTGCTCCTCTGGGGAGACCTGTCTGTGAAGCGGGGATGAATACTCTTACGCCAAGAACGTTGAGAGTAACGCCCTTGTTAACAACGTGCTGAACAACACCCTCGAGAACAGTGCCTTCTTCCTTAGCCTGAACGATCTTCTCGTAGCCAGCCTGCTCGTCAACCTTTCTCTTTGAAAGTGCGCATGTACCTTCAGCGTCGTTTACCTTAATTACAACAAGATCGATCTCGTCGCCAACGCTAACGATGTCAGCAGGCTTCTTAGAGGGGTCGTCTGTAAGATCGTCGAGAGCAACATAGCCTGTGTGCTTTGTGCCGAGGTCAACGATAGCTTCTGTATTATTTACAGCAACAACTGTGCCTTTAACTTTCTCTCCTGTATGTATTTTTTTGAATGACTCGTCGATCATCTGAGCGAAGTCGAACTCCTCATTCTGATTAGATGCAAGAATTTCATTTTCTGCCATTTTGGTTTGTACCTCCTTGATTATGTGCGCCGGAGTAGAGGCTCCAGCGGTAATGCCGATCTTCTCGGCAGAGGGAAGCATTAAGCTCCGAAGCTCGTCCGAATTCTCTATATGATACGTTTTACAGTATCGGCTGCACACCTCATACAGTTTCACAGTATTAGAACTGTGTCTGCCGCCGACAACAAGCATGATATCTGAATCTTTTGCAAGCTCAGCCGCATCGGACTGTCTTGTATCAGTCGCATTGCAGATAGTATCAAAGATAACGATGTTCGGATCGTCTTTCGGGATCACGTTTAAACACTCGTCCCATACTACAATATTATACGTTGTTTGAGCTACAATTGCAAGTCTTTTTTTCAAATTTGTGTATTTTTTTTCAAAAAAGTCTTTTAGCTCAAAATTATCCTTGAAAACAAGGCAGTTTTCGTCACAATGACCAACTATCCCCTGTACTTCCGGATGTGACGAGTCTCCGGCTATCAGTATAAAATAGCCCTCAGCCGTTTTTTCTGCGACTATCTTATGTATCCTCGATACAAACGGACAGGTCGCATCAAGCATACGGTTGCCCTTTGCAGCTATCTGATCATATATTTCCCTGCCGACTCCGTGCGAGCGAATAACGACAGTTTCATCCGGTTCGAGCTCATCCGGAGTATCTATGATACGTGCGCCCTTGGACTTCATATCGTTCACTACATCCTGATTGTGAATGATTGGTCCCAAAGTCGCTACTTTTGTGTTGCTTTCAAGCTCGCTGTAAACCATTTTCACAGCTCTGTCAACTCCGAAGCAGAAGCCTGCCGACTTCGCTACTGTGACCTTACTCATCAGCCTTTTCCTCCTTAGCCGGTGTCTCCTCAGGTTCGCCCTCAACGAGGAGCTTTATGTCAGCCATATAGCGGTTCTTGAGCTTTACGAGCTGACGCGGATTAGGTTCGTCGCACACCTCAACATAGTCCGAAGGCATTATGGGTTCACCGTATTTAATCGTGACTCTTGTTCGGAATTTCAGCTTATCACCAAATACTATGCCAACAGGAATGACAGGTTTACCGGAACGTGCAGCGATAAGTGCTGCACCTGTATGTCCTCTGCCGACCTTGCCATCCTTTGAACGTGTGCCCTCAGGGAATATCATAAGATTCTTGCCGCTGTTGAGATTATTGACAGCCGTGTCGATAACCGTGGTATCACCCTTTCCTCTCGCAACCGGAAAAGCTCCGAGTGAGCGTATCAGCCAGGCAAACAGCTTGTTCCTGAACAGCTCTTCCTTAGCCATAAAAGTCTGCTTTCCGCGGCAGCCGCAGGCTATGAGAGGCGGATCACCGTTGCTGCGGTGATTGCAGGCGTATATAACAGTTGTGCCCTTAGGGATGTTTTTTCTGCCCTCATAATGAAGATTGAAGGCTATCCTGAACGCACAGCGCACAAGGAATTTCACAATATAATACATATTATTCTCCTCTCTCGCACAGCAGCTTTTTTGTCATTATGTAACGGCTTTCTTCGAGCGATGCCCTTGAATATCCGAGTCTCTCATAAAGTCTGAGAGCCGAGGTGTTCTGCGCTTCAACATGAAGTACTGATACATCTATCCCAAGCTCTGCTGCATAAGCCTCAGCCGCCCCTATAAGCATAGTGCCGATGCCAAGACCTCTGTAACCGCTGCCAACCGAAATATCATCAATATAGATGAAGCCGTCATGGACTTCCACAGCGATATATCCGGCAAACTCGCCGTCAAACTCAGCAACGTAGATACGGTCACTCCCGCCGAAGAACTTATCGAGATAGCCTTCTTCGTATCCCTCAGTGTCTTCCGACAAATAGACGCTCTTCAGCATTTCAACGAACAGCTCTTCTATCTTTGTCCTGTCTTTGTCAGCGGCTATCCTTACAGTTATCACTTTATCTTCTCATTGATAACGTTGATTATAGCGTCAGCGGACTCCTCAAGTGTGAGCTTTGTTGTGTCAACAAGAACTGCGTCCTCAGCCTGCTTGAGCGGAGCTGTCTCACGGTGCATATCCTGATAATCGCGCTTGATGATGTCGTCGAGTATCTCCTGATAGCTCGGGCAGTCCGGTTTCTCAGCGAGTTCCTTGTAACGGCGGTTAGCACGCTCCTCAGCAGAAGCTGTGAGGAATATCTTCACATCAGCGTTCGGGAGTACGACTGTACCGATGTCTCTGCCGTCCATGATAACGTTGTTCTCAGCAGCTATCTTCTGCTGTGTGCCAAAAAGATAAGCTCTTACTGCAGGGATAGCAGATGTGCGTGAAGCCGCCATAGAGATCTCGGGAGTTCTGATAAGTCCGGAAACATCTCTGTCTCCGAGAAAAACTCTCTGTGTTCCGTCGATGAATCTGAGTGAAACATCCGCGTTCTTAAGTGACTCCTCTATCTTTTCATCAGGGATATTGTTCTCTGTGATGTAAAGTGCGATAGTACGGTAAAGAGCTCCTGTATCAACATAGATGTATCCCATCTTTGCAGAAACCATTTTTGCGATAGTGCTCTTGCCTGCGCCTGCAGGTCCGTCGATTGCGATATTGATGTTTTTCATAGTATATTCTCCTTTAAAAATATTGTCTCATTCAGCATGAACTATCTGTGCTCCGAAAGGCATGAGCGCGAGCCTTGCAAATTTGAACATCTGAAGTCCGAACGGTATGCCTATTACAGTTATGCACAGTATGAGTCCGCAAACTGCAAAGAATACAGCCATTGAAATGCCAAAGATGAACAGCCACAGCAGGTTTGTCAGCAGACTTATCGTGCCGTTGCCGTATGCTATTTCCTTTCCAAACGGAAAGAATGACAGCTCAGCGAATTTGAAGCACTGTATGCCTAAAGGTATGCCGATTATCGTAATGCAGCACAGCACTCCGGCTAATATCCATATCAGTCCTGCTATTAGTCCGCATATAAAGAACCACAGCAGATTTCCCAATGCACCCATATCATTTTTACCCCTTTTATAAATTCATCGCCGCAGCGTATGCGGTCGAAAACGCTATCTGAAGGTTGAATCCTCCGGTATAAGCGTCAACATCTATGACCTCTCCGGCAAAAAACAGTCCCGGAACGAGCTTCGACTCCATAGTCTTAGGCGAGATCTCCTTGACGGATACCCCTCCGCTCGTGATTATCGCCTCGTCTATCGGACGGAAGCCGCTCACCCTCACAGGAAAAGCTTTCAGCAGCTCGCCGAATTTGCGTCTCTGTTCCTTTGTTATGCCGTTGACCTTCTGCTCCGGATCTATACCGGAAAGCTTTACTGCGACCGGTATCAGCTTCGCCGGAAGCAGTTTCCGTATGCCGTTTATAAAGTCACGATTAAGATTTTCAGCGAAATCACGCTGTATTCTCGCATCGAGCTGTTCCGCATCGAGTGCAGGCTTCAGGTCGATTTTTATAGAATAGCGGTCCGGCTGCATATCCCTGATGTGCGAGCTTGCGCTGAGCACAAGAGGACCGGATAACCCGAAATGCGTGAAGAGCATTTCTCCGAGTTCGCTGTATATCGGCTTTTCCCTGTCATACAGAGTTAAAGTGACATTTCTCAGCGAAAGTCCCATAAGCTCTGCACAAAACCTGTCGGGAGATGTCAGCGGTACAAGGCTCGGTTTCAGCTCAGTCACCGTATGCCCGGCGGACTCTGCGAGAGTGTAGCCGTCGCCTGTAGAACCGGTATTCGGGTAGGATTTTCCTCCGCAAGCTATAAGCACTGAACCAGCATGGTATTCCTCACCTCCGGCAGTCGCTCCGCAGCACACACCGTCCTCGATAATAAGCCGGGATACCCTTTTCTTCACGACTTTGACACCAAGAGCGTGCATTTCATGTGAAAGAGCATCAGCGATATCATCAGCATGGTCGCTCACGGGAAAAACTCTGTTGCCGCGCTCGGTTTTAAGCGGAACACCGAGTTCTTCAAAGAAAGCCATTGTGTCCTCAGCTCCGAACGCTGAAAACGAGCTGTACAGAAATCGCGGATTTACCGGTATATTCTTCATATGCTCCTCCATTGAGGAGTTGTTGGTGACGTTGCAGCGCCCTTTGCCGGTTATGCGCAGCTTGCGTCCGAGCTTCTCATTCTTGTCGAAGAGAACAACGCTCTTTCCCATTCTTGCTGCCCATACAGCCGCAAAACAGCCGGCCGCTCCGCCTCCTATAATAATAGTATCAGTCATTTTTTCTTGATCAGCCTGCGCATCCTTGAACGCATAGCCGCCCTTCTTTCATTGGTCTTTTCACGGTCAATGCTCCAGCAGTCATCGCTGAAAGCAAGAACATCGCCGTCACAGGCTTCTTCCGGAAGCGCATATCTGCTGATATTCAGAGTGCCTTCATCGGTCTCGAGAACTGCAATATCGCCTTCAAAACGTTCAAGTATTATCATGGCTCATTTCCTTTCCGTACTGACGGTAAGCTCTTTTCCGTCAGAAACGATATTTATAGTGCCGTTCAGGTCGGTACGGTATATCTCGCCGGTATAAGTGGATATACGCTTCAACGCGCCGTCCCTCGGATGTCCGTATGGATTATCTGCTCCGCATGAGATAACAGCTATCTTCGGCTGAGTCTCTTTCAGAAAAGCCGCACACGATGACGAATTGCTTCCGTGGTGGCCGACCTTGTATACATCAATGCGGCTGAGCAGTCCTGCATCGACCATTTCCTTTTCCGAGAGCTTTTCAGCATCGCCGTCGAATATGAACTTCTTACTGCCGTGAGTAACGAGCAGAACAACCGAGTAGTTGTTCACATCTTCGTATTTTGTCTGATTAGGAGCCAATACTTCAGCCTTTGCATCACCAAGCTGGAATACATTTCCAACCTTTGCTTCGGTAAGCGTAAGCTCCTTATTCTCACAGACATCGAGGAATTTTTCAAAGAAAACAGTTGTCGGCACATCTTCATCCGGAAGCGCCGGCATAATTACCTCACCTATGTCAAAATTCTCCATAACACGCGACATTCCGCCCATATGATCGGAATGCGGATGAGTCGCTACGACATAATCAAGCCGCTTGACGCCGAGATCTTTCAGATAGTCTGTGACCTTTCCGGCATACTGGGATTCTCCGCTGTCTATGAGCATTGTCTTTCCGCCGGAAATCAGGAGCTCACAGTCACCCTGCCCGACATCTATATAATGGACAGAAAGATCGTCGTTCACCTCAAGTTCCGGCTCTTTGCGCTGTTTATACAGCCAGAAGAAGACTGCCCCAAGCAACGCAAGTATAAGAACGAGTATTATGTTCAGCCTCTTCCCTTTCTTTGAGGCTTTCTTGAAGTATTTCCCGTGTTTCTTGACGGTCTTGCGGAGCTTTTTTCTCTGCTCCTGTGTGATCCGGAATTGTTTTTGTTTTTCCATGAACTGTCACCGCCCTTCCGGTTATGCTGCTGTATGTCCTCCACAAGACATTTAGGTCCGCTGCCTATGAGGTCACGCCTGCCGGCAGCTTTCAGAGCCTCGAGAACGATCTCGCGGTTCTGAGGGCGGAAATACTGGAGAAGAGCTCTCTGCATAGCCTTTTCCTTTGGAGTTTTCGGCACATAGACCTTCTCCATAGTGTAAGGATCGAGCTCTGAGTAAAACATAGCTGTCGAGATAGTTCCGGGAGTCGGATAGAAATCCTGCACCTGTTCGGGACGTATCTTGTTGTCCCTCAGGAAGAGCGCAAGCTCTATCGCTTCATTCAGCGTACTTCCGGGATGAGACGACATAAGATAAGGAACAAGATACTGCTCCTTGCCCATGCCCTTTGTTATCTCGTAAAAGCGTTTCTGAAAAGCCTTGTACGCTTCGATATGAGGCTTGCCCATCTTATCGAGAACGACAGCAGAACAATGCTCCGGAGCTACTTTCAGCTGACCGCTTACGTGGTGCTTTATCAGTTCGCGGATGAATTCATCGTTCTTGTCCTCCATCAGGTAATCATAACGAATTCCGGAACGTATGAAAACACGCTTGATACCTTTTATCGCGCGTATCTTTCTCAGCATGGCGAGATACTCCGTGTGGTCGGCTTTAAGAGCCGGACATGGAGTCGGCGCAAGACATTTCTTGCCCATGCAAAGTCCTTTGCTGAGCTGTTTTTCGCATGATGTATGGCGGAAATTAGCAGTCGGACCGCCGACATCGTGTATGTAACCCTTGAAATCGGGCATCTTTGTAATTCTTTCAGCCTCAGCAAGGACTGACTCCTCGCTGCGGACTGTGACTCTTCTGCCCTGATGAAGAGCTATCGAACAGAAGTTACAATAGCCGAAACAGCCGCGGTTGTGAGTTATCGAGAAACGTACCTCCTCGATACCTGGAACGCCGCCCTGTGAGTCATAGGACGGATGCACCGCTCTTGTGTAGGGCAGGCTGTAAATGTGATCGAGCTCTTCCGTCGTAAGGCTGTACGCAGGCGGATTCTGAACGAGCATCTGCTTGCCGTGGCGCTGTATGATTATCTTGCCGTAGACTTCGTCCTGCCAGTCGTACTGTATTTTAGTTGCCTTTGCGTATTCTCTCTTGTTGTCGCGGACCTGCTCGAAAGAAGGGCACTGCGCCGCTCCTATCGGAGTATTCACCGGATCTGTCAGGTAACAGGTACCGCGCACATCGTGTATCGTATGTATGTCCTCGCCTGCCGCAAGCCTGCTGCATACTTCCTGTATCTGATGTTCACCCATACCGTACATCAGCAGGTCAGCACCGCTGTCAACGAGCACAGTCGGCCTCACCGCATCGTCCCAGTAGTCATAATGGGCAAAACGGCGCAGAGAAGCCTCAAGTCCGCCTATCATTATCGGAATGTCACCGAAGTATTCACGTATCTTCTGACAGTATACTATGACCGCTCTGTCAGGGCGCTTTCCGGTAAGACCTCCGGGCGAATATGCGTCATCGGAACGCTTTCTCTTTGCGGCTGTGTAATGTGCAACCATAGAGTCTATGTTGCCGGCAGTCAAAAGGAAAGCATATTTGGGAGCACCGAAGCGTTTAAAATCACGGTCTGTATGCCAGTCCGGCTGAGCTATAACTCCTATCGTAAATCCCATAGACTCGATAAGACGTGTGACAATAGCCGCACCGAAGCTTGGGTGATCAACGTATGCATCGCCGGTTATATAGATAAAGTCAAACTGTTCTATGCCCAGTTCATCCATTTCCTTTTGGGTAGTCGGAAGAAAACCTTCGTACACGTAATCACCTCTATTCGTACATCTCTGCATCTGTCATCCTGCGGAGCCTGCGCTCGTCGAACTGCATCTTCGACATAAGGACTTTTCTTGGCTTTGCGCCCTCACTCGGTCCGATAACTCCGCGTTCCTCGAGCTCATCCATTATACGCGCAGCTCTTGCGTATCCGAGTTTGAGCTTGCGCTGGAGCATTGACGTTGAAAGCTGTCCGGCATCAACAGCTACCTTCATTGCTCGCTCAACGTAATCCTCATCAGAACCTGCAGCGGCTTCTGAAACATCATCATTATCATTGCCCTTGCCCTGCGGAACATAACTCTCAACAGCTTCCGTGATAGTCGGATCATAGTGAACTGAAACCTGAGGCTTGATAAAGTCAAGTGTGGCAGTAATATCCTTGTTAGAAGCAAAGCATCCCTGGACTCTCAGCGGCTTGTTCATACCGATAGGCATATACAGCATATCGCCGTTTCCGAGAAGCTTGTCTGCTCCGGCTGTATCTATAATAGTACGCGAATCCACCTGAGACATAACGGAAAGTGCGATACGACTCGGGATATTCGCCTTGATAAGACCTGTGATAACGTCTGTTGTAGGACGCTGCGTTGCAACTACAAGGTGCATACCGGCAGCACGTCCCATCTGTGCCAGACGGCAGATAGAGTCCTCTACCTCTTTTCCGGCAACGAGCATCATATCAGCAAGCTCGTCTATGAACACGACTATCTGTGCCATTGTCTCCATTTCCGGATCAGCAGCGGCCATAGCGTTGTAGGACTTCAGATCGTTTGCGCCTAGCTCTGAGAATATCGTATAGCGGCGCATCATTTCGGTAACCGCCCAGTTAAGAGCTCCGGCAGCCTTCTTGGCATCAATGACGATAGGTATGAGCAGATGTGGTATACCGTCAAACACCTTGAATTCTACCATTTTAGGATCTATGAGTATGAGCTTTACCTCTTCCGGCTTTGCGTTGTAGAGGATACTCATTATTATCGAACGTGTGCAGACTGACTTACCTGAACCGGTAGTACCTGCGATGATAACGTGCGGCATCTTTGTGATGTCACCGAGTATAACGTTTCCGGCAATGTCCTTGCCGACCGCAAATGTCAGCTTGCTTCCGGAATTCTTGAACTCTGGCGCAGAAAGTATCTCGCGCAGAGTTACCATATCCTTGTTCTCGTTCGGGACTTCTATTCCGACAACGGATTTTCCTGGTACAGGTGCTTCGATTCTTACGCCCTGAGCCGCAAGATTGAGGGCAATATCGTCCTCAAGTCCCTTTATCTTCGAGACTTTAACTCCGGGACCGGGCTGTATCTCATAACGTGTTATGGAAGGTCCGCGGAATATGTCCTTGATGCGAACTTCAACGCCGAAGCTCTTGAATGTGTTAACGATGACTTCAGCCTTTTCACGCATTTCCGCAGCAGCTTCCGCGCTGTTGGACTTTATCACGGGAGCTGCAAGCAGGTCAAGCGGTGGAAGAATGTATATCTTTTCCTCTTCCTTCGGCTCTTCGACAACAGCAGCCTCCTCAGGGAGTTCGTCACCGATAGGTATATCGAGTTCATTTCGCTTGTGACTTGCTTCGCGTGCTATGAGAGACTCGAGCTCGTCGTTTCCTGCCGCAGCTACTCTCTTCTGAGCAGCTGGCTTTTTAGCAGGAGCTTTCTCAACAGGCGGGATAAGGTGGTCTGTCGGGAGCGGTATATCAAGAAGGAAATCCTCACCGCTCTGAGAATTATGCACCACCGGCACACTTATCGGAATTACCATCTCATCCGGCACAGGAGCATTCTTCTCAACAGGAAGCTTATCCGGAACAGGCACAGGGAAAGGCATATGCTCCGGCTCGGGAAAGTGCTCGGGCTCAGGAATGCTATTCACCTGCTTATTGCGGCTGTTTACCAGCTCGATAGCTTCGAGATCCTTGTCGAAGCTCTTCTTTTCCTTGTCGTCGTCGAGGTCGTCCTCTTCCTCAAAAGCGTCAGCGAAGTCACCGCCGACAGCCATAAAATGGAAACCTCTGATACAGTTCACGATGAATACAAAAGGTCTCGCGAGCAGCTTCAGGAATTCTATGAGACCGAGTCCCGAAAGCAGCATACCAAAGACAAAGAACATTATTATAGTGATTATCCTTGCTCCGAGACTTCCGAAAGCGTGTATGAGTACACCTGCTATTATAACACTGGCTACACCGCCGCCGCGCAGGTCAGCACCGTCCTGGTACAGCTCCTTGAGCTGACCGCCGAAACCGCTTCCCGGGAGCTCGCCCACGAAGAATATCTGTATTGCCGCACTTGTGAGGAACATCAGCGCGACTCCCCATACAGCACGTCCTGCGACACATTTCTGACTGCGCTCCATGCCTATCTGAACGGCTGTGTAAACAAGTATCATCGGCACGAAGAATGCTGCGATACCGAACATTCCAAGCAGGAATTTATGTATAGCGTGCCAGCCTGCCGAACCTGTTATCAGCACCATGAGCGCTGTGAGCAGACCTGCCGCAAAGAGTATTATCGACCAGAACTGGTTCTGTTCGTTCTTTAATTTTATTGGTTCCTGTGCCGGCGGCTTAGGTTTCTCCGCCGGAGCTCTGCCGGCTGTGCTGCGCGGCTGAGACTTTCTTTTCGCTTCTGCCATAGTTCCCTCCGGATCGTTCTACAATTATGTATCCGGACGCATCGCGTCCGTTCTGTCATATATAGCGTTTTTCTGTATGCTCTATCATATCATAAAGGCACTCCATAGCGTCACTGAGACAGCCGAGCTGATCGATAAGGCCGAGCCTGACAGCTTCCCTGCCCTCTATGACGCTCCCGACATCTGTAACGAGCTCCTGCGTATTGGTAAGCAGTCTGCGAAAATCCGTCTCCGCGACATTGCTGTTGCGCAGTACGAAGCTCACTATCCTGTCCTGCATCTTGTCAAAATAGGACAGCGTCTGCGGTACACCGAGAACTGTGCCGTTCATGCGTACCGGGTGAATCGTCATCGAAGCAGTCGGAACTATGAACGAGCGCTTGGCGCTCACTGCAAGCGGGACTCCGATAGAGTGACCTCCGCCTACCACCAGCGAGACTGTGGGAGTCTTCATACCGGAGATAAGTTCAGCTATCGCAAGACCTGCTTCGACATCTCCGCCGACTGTATTCAATATGATAAGGAGACCGTCCACGCTCCTGTCCTGTTCAACAGCTACAAGAGCCGGGATGATGTGTTCATACTTAGTAGTCTTGTTCTGCTCTGCAAGAACGTAATGCCCCTCTATCTGACCAATAACTGAAAGACAGTGTATCAGGTGCTTAGAGTTCTGCGATACGGTCTGACCGAGTTTTTCGGCAAGCTCGGCATCGCTGAGACATTCATCGGCAAGCTTGTCAGACTTTGCTTTTTCATTATCCATAGCAACAGCTCCATTTAATAGAATATTCCCGTTATAGTATGTGAAATATTCAGGAGCATATACATTATTATTATACGTCATACAGCATATAAAGTCAATAGTAGTTGTAGAATTAAATAATTTATAGGTTCATTTGAACTTGTTTTGTGTTCAAATGATGAAAATTTCAAAAAACGCTTGAAATTCGTAAAAATATGTGATATTATATAAGCGTAGGGATTACTACTAATTTTTAAGAAAGGGGGTACGCGTCATGGAGATGGAATTATTAACATGGGCTGCGGTATTTGTCGTATTCGTCATTGCTGAAGTCACCACCTTCCAGCTCGTATCTATCTGGTTCGCGCTTGGCGCACTGATCACGATGTTCTGCAGTCTTTTCACAGATCTCAACTTTGTTGGTCAGGTCGCTGTCTTCACACTTTCATCCGGCATTTCCTTAGCTCTCACATTTCCTTTTCTCAACAAATGGCGCAAGTCAAAGCATCCTGTATCTACCAATGCAGAACTCGATGTCGGAGAAAGCGCAGTTGTGATCGAGGAGATCAATGAAGACATCGGATCCGGGCGTGTCACTTTAAAAGGGGTAGACTGGAGTGCGGTACCTGCTGAAAAGGGTGTGATAATCCCTAAAGGCGCTATCGTAACAGTCAATAAAGTCCAAGGCGCTAAACTGATAGTTGCGTTAAAGACTTAAAAGCATTCATTATTTTTCATTCACTATCATTTATTTCATTATCGGAGGTTTATAATCATGGATGACATTCTTGCTTTCATTGTTCTGGGCGTTATCCTCTTCCTGATAATCATTATTGTCAGAAGTTTCAGAGTTGTTCCCCAGGCACACGTATTCGTAATCGAGCGTCTCGGTACTTTCCACGCTGAGTGGGAAACCGGTATCCACATTCTTTGTCCTTTTGTTGACCGCATCGCAGGCAAGGTTTCCCTCAAGGAAAAAGTCGTTGACTTCAAACCACAGCCGGTTATCACGAAGGATAACGTTACCATGCAGATAGATACGGTAGTATTCTTCCAGGTAACGGATGCTAAACAGTATATCTACGGCGTTGAGAGACCTCTCGTTGCTATCGAGAACCTCTCCGCTACAACACTCCGTAACATCATCGGTGAGATGGAACTCGATACAACACTCACTTCCCGTGATGTTATCAACACAAAGATCACTTCTATCCTCGACCAGGCTACTGACAGATGGGGTATCAAGGTAAACCGTGTCGAGCTCAAGAACATTCTCCCACCGAGAGAGATCCAGGACGCTATGGAAAAGCAGATGAAGGCTGAGCGTGAGCGTCGTGAAAAGATCCTCCAGGCTGAAGGTGACAAGAAGTCTCAGATCCTCGTTGCAGAAGGTGAAAAGGAATCTCAGATCCTCCGTGCTCAGGCTAAGAAGGAGTCTCAGATCCTCGAGGCAGAGGCTGAAAAGCAGGCTATGATCCTCCGCGCAGACGCTGTTAAGGAGCAGAAGATCCTTGAGGCTACCGGTGAAGCTCAGGCTATCGAAATGGTACAGCAGGCAATCGCTGACAGTATCGTTAAGCTCAATGCTTCCAATCCTAATGAGAGAGTTATCCAGCTCAAGTCTCTCGAATCCTTTGCAAAGGCTGCTGACGGCAAGGCTACAAAGATCATCATCCCGAGCGAGATCCAGGGACTCGCAGGTCTTGCAGCAGGTCTCAAGTCTGTCGTTGACAAAGACGTTAACCAGGCATAAGAATAATACATACACACTCTCAGAGCCGCAGCATGAAGCTGCGGCTTTTGTTATCAAAAAGCTGATTTAACCAACAATGGGTTTCCAAAGGGATTAATATCCCTTTGGCATAGTCCAGAGACAGCGTCTCTGGCAGGTGCAGGGCAGCGCCCTGCAATGTATTTAAGCGCTCCGCAAAAGGTGATTTTTCAAACAGTCCAGTGAACTGTTTGGAAAGAGGAGACGCCCTGCAAGAGAGGGCCTCTCCTTCTCAATTATAGTTTCTTATACATTCTCATCCGCAGCATAAAACTGCGCCTAATTTATCCACCATTTCCACATATTTCCACAGATTCTCACCGCTGTTTCAATGTTAAAAAGAAAACTATTATTAACGTCAAAAACGTTTCTGAAAAAAAGTCGTTTTTTGTCGCTTGATACGATTTTTGCTGAAACCGTAAAAAAATTGCAAAACCGTGAATTTAACTATTGCAATTCGTCGGCTCTTGTTGTATAATGATAAATGCAATGTGATATAGTTTTTACAAATGAACTCCAAAAAGACATATTTCTATTTGTTAAAACTATGTATAGATAAAAAATAGACAAATTCAAGCATTGCACTTTGTACACTATGACTAATTCATATTGTACATCTGCTCTAACAGCAAAAAGATAAAAAGATAAGAACAAACAAGAAACGAACAAACAAGGCGGTCCCCGAATGATTTTTTCAAGACTATTTTTCATATACCTCTTTCTGCCCGTTTGCCTTCTGACATACGCAGCAGCAAGAGGGATCAAACAAAAAAATACGGTGTTGATCATTTTCTCACTTATATTCTATGCATGGGGTGAGCCGGTCTACGTACTGCTGATGCTTGTCAGCGCTTTCGTCAACTACTCTGCCGGTCTGCTTATAGGCAGATACAGAGGACAGAAAGGCGATACTATCGCGACAGCTTCCGCAGTCATATTCGACTTCCTTATGCTTGGAGTATTCAAGTACAGCGGTTTTATCGCTGAAAATGTCAACGCCCTTTTTTCATGCTCTTTGCCGGTACCGGACATCAAGCTCCCTATCGGTATCAGTTTCTACACCTTCCAGACAGTCTCATATGTGATCGACTGTCATTGGGAAAAGGTCGAGCCGCAGAAGAAATTCTCAAAGTATCTGCTCTACCTCAGTCTCTTCCCTCAGCTGGTTGCTGGACCTATCGTTCGTTACAGCACAATAGCGAAAGAAATCGACGACCGTACTATCACTGTTGCTGACGTATCATACGGTCTCAACAGACTCGCTCTCGGTCTTGCTAAGAAGGTAATCATAGCAAATCAGCTTAGCATAATAGTTGACAACACTCTCGGAAACATCGGAACATCAACTGTTGTAGGAGCATGGTACGGAGCCGCAGCTTACGGCTTACAAATATACTTCGACTTCTCAGGTTATTCGGATATAGCCATCGGTCTCGGAAGAGTATTCGGCTTCCACTTTGACGAAAACTTCCGTCACCCGTTCATATGCAAGGACATCACGGAATTCTGGCAGCGCTGGCACATATCACTCAGCACATTCTTCCGTGACTATCTCCTCTATGTACCGATATTCGGCAAGAGAAGAAAATACGGCGGACTCTTCCTCGTATGGCTCTGCACAGGTATATGGCACGGTGCAAGCTGGAACTTCATCTTCTGGGGAATCTATTACGGTCTCTTCGTATTCTTCGAGATGCTCATCGGAAAAAAGCGTATGAAGAAGATACCAGTTGTCATAAGACATATTTACAGTAAAATAGTTATAATAGTAGGTTTCGGCATATTCTATTTCGAGGATCTCGGCAAGCTCGGAAAGTTCTTCAAGACCATTGTCGGTGTTGACGCTTCCGGAGTTATCGGCCTGCAGGACAAGATCTCGTTCACAAATAATATGTACCTGCTTATAATCGCAGTTATATGTACATTTCCTGTTATCGATGCTGCAAAGAAGCTTTCAGAAAGAAACTTTGCCGCAAAGAGCGCAGTTTCGTCAGCAGCAGCTATCTGTTCTGCGATACTGCTTGTAATAACAAGCATTATGCTCGTTGACGCTACTACAAATCCGTTCTTATATTTCAGATTCTGATTTGAGGTCTACAAATGAGTAAAAAGAAAAAAAGCGCGCACAGCCGCCGCAGAGCGCTGGTCGGCGCTAAATATATCAAGCAAAAAGGCAAAAAAGCAAGAAATCCGGTAGAGCCGGTAATATCTATAATTGCTCAGGATCGTGAAAATGCTGAGATAGATGTACCGCTCCAGCCCGGCAAAAAAGAAGTTCTCAAGCAGAAGCGTGCTACTATGAGCAGTGTCATAGCGCTCACGAACGTAGCTGTTTTCGGAGCTATCCTCAGCTTTGGCTTTGTATATCTCTCGTTCTTCAAGCACGAAACCAAGTCCGACGAGGAAAACCGCTATCTCGCTGAGTTTCCGGACTTTTCACTCGCAAGCTATATCAACGGTGACTACACAGAGGGCATCGCTGACTATTTCGACGACACAGTTCACGGCAGAGCTTCTATCAAGAAGTTCATCTCCGACAAGATAATGCCGCTCAAAGGCAAGCCATACGGTGAGGACGAGGTCGAGCTCCATGGTGCAGCTTTTGTACACAGCAGTTCTTCCGAACCCGAAACTGTTCAGCCGACTACTGCCGCTGTAACTACCGCTGTACCCACAGAAGCTTCAACTGCTCATTCATCTGAAGCAGCATCTGCAAGCAGTACAGCTGCAACGACTGCTCCCCCGACTACTGCTACTGAAGCTCCCACACACGAAACAGAGGCTCCCGCTGAAAATCAGGACGATATGAATGCTGCTGACGGCGAGGTGACCAATAACATCCTCATTGTCAACAACCGCGGCATAACTCTTTACGGCGGTGGCTGGGGCAACGAAACTCAGTACGCTGAATATCTCAACGAATACAAGAAGGCTCTGCCTGATGTAAATGTATATTCAATGGTGCTCCCGACTGCATCGTCATACTATCTGCCCGACAAATACAAAAGTCTCGCAGCAAGTGAAAAGGATGACTTTGACCGTATGGAAGCTGCTTTCGACGGTGTTAAGTACGTTGACGCTTATACTGCCCTCGAAAAGCACACTGACGAGCCTATCTACTCACGTACAGATCACCACTGGCAGCCTCTCGGCGCTTACTATGCCGCACAGGCTTTCGCAGAATCCGCTGGTGTCCCCTTCCCCGAACTCTCATCTTATGAAAAGATAGTTGTTCCGGGATATGTCGGAAGTCTCTACACATTTACAAAGAGCTCCAAGCTCTCGAACAATCCCGAGGACTTCGTGATCTATAAACCTAAGACAAATACTGTCACTACACAGTACAACACGGCTTTCCAGAATCCTCAGGAGGTAAGCCTTATCGCCGATGCTACACAGATGTCGTCTTCAGGCTTCTATATGGCATTCGGCGCTGACAACAGAATAGCTCACGTAAAGACAGAATGCAAGAACGGACGCACTCTCGTTATCTTCAAGGACAGCTATGGAAACGCTCTCCTGCCGTTCTTAACAAGCTCTTTTGAAAACATCTATCTCTGCGACATTCGCTATTTCGACCTGAATGCAGCATCATTCATCAAGGAAGTCGGTGCGACCGACCTTCTCTTCTCCATGTGCTCATACTCAGCAGTCGGCGTTAACCGCAATAATATCTACAATAACCTTCACAAATAAGGAGCAAAGGAATGAAAGAACTCGTTTTTCCTTTCAACAGCAATGCCATCATGCGCAATAAGCGCGAAATAGAAAGGCAGCTCCTATCCGACGGCACGAGCCGTATCAGAAAGAATATAGCAGTTCTCGGCGGTTCTACCGCCGACCATGTTATCTCGATGCTCAGGCTCTTTCTCCTGGATGCCGGCATAGAGCCGCAGTTCTACAAGTCAGAATACAACAAATACTATGAAGACGCCGTTTTCGGTTCACCCGAGCTAGACGCATTTTCTCCGGATATTATTTACATCCATACGACCTCACGCAATCTTGCGCTCCTCCCCGATTCAGGAACTCTGACCGAAGAAGAAGCAAACGCAAGGCTCAGCGAACAGTCCGGCCTGTTCACTCAGGTATGGGAAAGTCTCCGCAAGCGCTTCTCATGCCCTATAATACAGAACAATTTTGAACTCCCGCTTTTCCGCCGCACCGGCAGCTATGACTGCTGGGCACCAGGCGGTCAGGCAGCATTCATAAACAGAATGAATGTTATGCTCTCGGACTACGCCCGTCAGCATCAAAACTTTTTCATCAACGACATAAACTACCTTTCTTCGGCGATAGGTCTCGAAAAATGGCACGATGCCGAGAACTGGTATCTCTATAAATACGCTATGAGCACATCTGTCATCCCCGACCTTGCTTACAGCGTTTCCAGCATAATCAAGTCGATATACGGAAAAAATAAAAAGGTCATCGACCTCGACCTTGACAACACTCTTTGGGGCGGTGTCATCGGCGACGATGGCGTTGACGGCATAGAAATAGGTCCCGAGACTCCGGTCGGACAGTCACACAGCGAATTCCAGGAATTCATCAGGGGTTACAAGGATTACGGCGTACTGCTCGCAGTATGCTCCAAGAACGATGAAGAAAATGCTCTTCTCGGTCTGAAGCGCGACGACTGCGTACTTCACCCCGATGATTTTGTATCCATAAAGGCTAACTGGGACAGCAAGGACAGAAACATCATCAGCTCTGCAGAAGAACTCGGACTTCTTCCCGACAGCTTTGTCTTCATAGACGACAATCCGGCAGAATGTGCTATGGTAAGCGGACAGATACCTCAGGCCGGCGTCATAGAGCTGACCTCTGTCAGCGATGCTATGTACGCACTCAGCCGCAGCGGATATTTTGAGATAACATCTCTTTCCGGCGACGACCTCAAACGAAACGAGATGTATGCCGCAAACGCTAAGCGTGCCGCTCAGGCAAAGAGCTTTACAAGCTATAAGGACTACCTCCTCAGCCTTGAGATGAACGCGGTAATAAGCGATTTTGAGCCTGTTTACAGACAGCGCATAACTCAGCTCACAAACAAGAGCAACCAGTTCAACCTGACTACAAAGCGCTTTACGGAAAGCGAGATAGAAGAACTCAGCGAGAGCAGCGGCTATATACGTCTCTGCGGAAGGCTTGCTGACAAATTCGGTGATAACGGCATAGTTTCGGTAGTTATAGGCAGATGTGAGAGTGATACCGCACATATCGACCTGTGGCTGATGAGCTGCCGCGTCCTGAAAAGAGACATGGAGCTCGCTATGCTCGATGAATTCGTAAGACAGTGCCGCGAAAACGGCATAAGCCGCATACTCGGCTACTATTACAAGACTCCGAAAAACTCTATGGTCGCAGGTCTCTACGAGAGCTTCGGCTTCACAAAGACAGAAGAGAGTGAAAACGGAGATACAGTATGGACACTCGGAACAGAGGATTACAAGAACAAGAATGAAGTAATTAATGTAAAGAAGGAGCAGTAAAAATGAACAAGAACGAGATAACAGAAAGACTCAACAAAGTTTTCAGAGACGTATTCGGTGACGACTCAATTTCAGTAAACGAAAACACAACTTCAGCAGACATCGAGGACTGGGACAGCATTGAGCACATCAACCTCATCGCAGCAGTTGAGAGCGAATTCGGTATCCGCTTCAAGATGCGCGAGGTATCCGGCATGAAGAATGTCGGAGAAATGATGGAGATAATCTCCCAGCGCGGATAATATGGATAAGAAAAGGCGGCGTTTCATAACAGTCTGCCTTATCTTAATGGTGACTGTTGTACTGGAAATAGCAGGCTATGAACTCGACAAAGTCGGGTATACGATCGATTCCGGCAAAATAAACAGCCCTGTAAGGATAGTATTCGTATCAGATCTGCACAACTGTATATACGGAGGCACCGATCAGTCCGGACTTATCGACGATATACACAAAGCCGAACCGGATATAGTCATCTTCGGCGGCGATATGATAAGCCGTTCCGGCGGTACAAAAAATGCCCTGACACTGGTAAAAAAGGCCGTCTGTGACTACCCGTGCTATTACGCTCCCGGCAATCACGAAATGGAGCGCAGTGATCGCGACGAATTCTTCAGCGATCTGAAAGAACTCGGTGTGAAAGTCCTTAACGGCAGTTACTCGGATATAAATATAAGAGGAAATGACATCCGTATCTTCGGCATTATCGAAGCTAACTACGGCAATCACCTGAAAAAATGCAAGAATGCGCTCGACAGCAGCCATTACAATATCCTTATCGCACACTCCCCCGAAGAGATAGACCGTTACCTGTCCAAGGGCGAAAAGCGCTTCGACCTGATACTCTCAGGTCACGCTCACGGAGGTCAATGGAGGATACCAAAGCTGCTCGACCAGGGAGTATACGCACCTGATCAGGGATTGTTCCCGGATTACACCAACGGCAGATATGACTATAACGGTACTGTACACATAATCAGCCGCGGCCTTGCAAAGCAGCTCAATATGATGATCATACCGCGTATTTTCAACCGTCCGGAGCTCTCTGTAATCGACGTTATCTGACCAAAAACAGCAGTAAAAAACGAAAGATCCGGTATTTTCCTGTGGAAAACACTTGTAAAGCACTCGGAAAGATGCTATAATAGAGAAATAAAGAACAAAAAGGAGCAGAAGGGCTTGTCCCTTCCGGTGTACATATGATAAAGGAAAATAATGTTAAGGAGAATCCCGCAGACGTTATCTGCGGCAGGAATCCTGTTATCGAGGCGCTCAAATCAGGCGCTCAGCTCGATACTATATATATCGATGGCTCAGGCGGAAGTCTCAATGTTATTCGCCGCCTCGCCAAGGAAAAAGGAATAGTTGTCAAGGACGCAGACGACAGAAAACTCACTCGTCTTGCAGGCGGTGCTTCTCATCAGGGAGTCGTTGCCGAAGGCGCCTGCGGTGAATACGTCTCTGTCGAGGACATTCTCGCTGTTTCACAGAACAAGGGTACAAAGCCCTTCATCATAATCTGCGATGAGATAGAAGATCCTCACAACCTCGGCGCTATAATCCGTACCGCAGAGACCTCCGGTGCTGACGGAGTTATCATCCCTAAGCGCAGGAGCGCTTCGCTCAATGCTACAGTCTTCAAGACCTCAGCAGGCGCTGCGAGCTATGTTCCGGTAGCAAGAGTATCCAATCTTGCAGCATGTATCGATCAGCTCAAGGACAACGGCGTATGGATATACGGTACTGACGCTTCCGGCACAGACTACTCCAAGACCGACTTCACAGGCGGATGTGCCATTGTGATAGGTTCTGAAGGATTCGGAATAAGCCGTCTTATAAGCCAGAAATGTGACTTTATGATAAAACTTCCCATGCTCGGCAAGATCAACTCGCTGAATGCTTCGGTAGCAGCCGGTATATTTATGTATGAAGTCCTCCGGCAGCGCTCCGGGCAGTAAGGAGGAACGCTATGCCGGATCAGAAAATGTCTCTTGAGAATATTCTTAACGAGTATTCTCCTGAGGATAAAGAGCCTAAGACAAGCGTCGGCAGAGTTGACGCTCAGAAGATCATCAATTCTACTGTCGAAGCTCCCGACGAAGCTCCCAAGGAAGAACGCCGCGTAAAACATTCGCATGAAAAGTCTTCCCTTTTCGACAATGCTCACCGTCAGCCGGTGCCGGCAGACGACGTGAAGCCTGCCGACCTCTCACGACAGAGGATAACAGTAGTCGGAAAGAATGAGATAACAGAAACGACAGTCCGCAAGACTGACGGACAGTTCGCAGAACCTTCCCAGCCTGCGAGAATGGCTCCCGATGAAACGCCGAAAATAAGGCGCATGAGCGATTCTACCCGTGCCAAAGAGGTAGTTGAACGCAAACGAAGAAAGAAACAGCACAGCCGCAAAAAGCTGCCTGATTATACATATGACAGAGAGAGTCCGGACGGTGAGTATATGTATACTCCACCGTCATTCCACAAAAAGAAAAAGAGCCGTGCAGCTATAATTGCGGAAGCGGAAAGTCCTGAGGGAAGAAAACATATCACAGATATAGTTCCCTCCCCGGCAGCAGTCGAAGCTGCAAAGCCTGTCATACCTGCACCGAGAGCTGCTATCACGAGCCTTGATCTCAGTCAGCGCGGAGAAGTTGACGCAAGCTCGCTCGATGTGCATATCACTCAGGAACAGGATGAATACCTCTCTGTAAAAGCAAAAAAGAAGCGCACCAAGCGAATAGTTGACTTCAACCACTACGGCGACGTTGAGGACGTCGGAAGAGATATATTCGAGCTGAAAAGCACTATCTCCTCAAGAGTCGTAATACTCTTCATGACTGCGTTCCTCAGCCTTTACGTAACGCTCGGCAATCAATTCGGACTCCCGATACTCGAGATGTTCGACAAGTCAGAACACGTCAAGACATATATCGCCGCACATCTTGTACTCGGTCTCATCGCCGTCATATCATCAATGGCTGTTATGACAAAGGGACTGAAAAAGCTGTTCTCATTCCAGTCAGACAGCGACACGATGACGGCAATAACGGCACTGACCTGTATAATAGCCGCATTACCAGCTTTCCATCACCCTGATATGGTCAAATCCGACTCGGTACACATCTATATGCCGATCGGAATACTCGCTCTCCTCTTCAATGCGTTGGGCAAGCTGACCATAATCAAGAGAGCGGCGCGTAATTTCCGCTTCGTTTCCAAGAATCCAAGCAGGACGGGTGTTGTATACGTCAACAATGAGGAGCGCGCAGAGCGCCTTACAAGAGGAACTCTCGGCGACTTCCCTATCCTTGCTTCCACGCGCAGAACGGATTTCCTTACAGATTTCCTACGGTATACTTACTCGTCGGATATGACCGACCGATACTGCCGCAAAGCAACTCCGCTGACTATGCTGTTCTCAGCGCTTATCGCTGTATTCATAGCCTACTGCCGCAAGAGCTCCTATACAGGACTCGAAACAGCAGCATTCGGGCTTTCGATATTCAGTATGATGATGTGTGCCGCATCGTGCATAGCTATGCCTTTTGTGGTAAACATCCCGCTTGAAAAGAACGCCGAAAGAGCCTTTGACAACAAAGGTATCATCCTCGGATATCAGAGCGTTGACGATTTCTACGATGCAAACTCCATACTCGTGAACGCAAGCGAGCTCTTCCCCGAGGGCACCGTTCAGCTTGACGGTATCAAGGTATTCTCAAATACCAAGCTCGATGAAGCTCTCCTCGAAGCCGCAAGCCTCACTCACCATGGGGGAAGCATCATGCAGCAGCTGTTCAGCGATGTCACAGACGGCAGAGACGATATGCTCTACCGCATAGACAACTACTCATTTGAAGAATCTATGGGTATGTGCGGCTGGATAAACAACAAGCGCATACTCTTCGGAAACCGTGAGCTTATGACAAGTCACAATATAGAAGGTCTTCCCACAAAAACAAAGGAAGCCGAATTCACAAACGGCGACCAGGAAGCTCTCTATCTCTCTATTTCAGGTAATCTCGCTGCGATGTTCATTGTCGGACTCACAGCTGATAAAAACGTCCGCAGATGGGCGCGCCGCCTTTCCAAAAATAAGGTGTGCATGATAATCAAGAGCGTTGATCCGTGTCTTTCAGCAAGAAAGATACATACTGTATTTGGTATCCCCGAGGATATGATAAGAGTTCTCCCGAAGCGTCTCCACCCGGACTTTGACGCAGAGACAGGAAAAGCAGTACGTCTCAGCGCTTCCATGGCAACAACGGGAAAATTCACTTCTCTTGCACAACTGCTCATCTCAGCAAAGACGATACATACTTCGGCAATAATAGGTCTGATCCTCCAGACTGCTTCGATAGTCCTCGGACTCGGACTATGCCTTATGCTGATCATATCAAAGGCGTTTATGACAAGCTATATTTATATGTCCGCAACGGCACTGATAGTTTACAATCTCGCCTGCACTCTGCTCACATATTTAGCGGTTACCATGAAAAAGACCTGAAACTGACCTGCACCAGCCCACAAAGCCGGTGCAGGTCATCGCATTAGAAAGGAGAAAAAAATGCCCGACAGAACACAGAACGGACACGGCACAGACAGAAACCATAATACAGACGATCAGGATACTATATGCTTCACACCACCGGAGAGTCCGCAGCAATACGGCGGATACCAGCAAGGCTACGGTCAGGGACAACAGCAGTACAGCGGCTATCAGCAAGGTTACTCTCAGGGACAGCAGCAGTACAGCGGTTATCAGCAGGGCTACTCTCAGGGACAGCAGCAATACGGCGGCTACCAGCAGGGCTACTCTCAGGGACAGCAGCAATACGGTGGCTATCAACAGGGCTACGGTCAGGGACAGCAGCAGTACGACGGCTATCAGCAGGGTTACTCTCAGGGACAACAGCAGTACAGCGGCTATCAGCAGAATTATGCTCAGGGACAGCAGCAGTACGGCGGTCAGCCTCAGTATGAACCGAGACAGCCAAGACCTTCCTCCGGCAGCCGTCAGAGACCTCCGCAGCCTCCGAGAAGACCTCCTGCAAAACACAAGAGACCGCAGGAACTTCCACCTCAGAGAACTCCAAGACCTAAAAAGCGCCATAAGAGCCTTGTCGGCAAGATAATCAGACGTGTACTTATCAGTCTGCTTCTGCTATTCCTGCTTTTATTCGGAATATACTCCTGCACTTCTCTCAGCATAATCAAGAAAATGGATCACGTTGAGACAAAGGATCGTACAAGAACAGAGGGCGCTGTCAGCGCAAGCTACGTCCAGAGCGTACTTATAATAGGTACTGACGGCAGAACAGAAGATGACCGCGGACGTTCCGACTCAATGATCCTCGTGTCTATGAACAAAAAGACCAACAAGCTCTATATGACATCGTTCATGCGTGACTGCTATGTGGACATCCCCGGTTACGGCAGCAACAAGCTCAACGCCGCATATGCTTTTGGCGGTCCAGAGCTTCTCATGGATACGATAGAGAGCAATTTCCGCGTAAAGATCGACGATTATATCCTCATCAACTTCAATACGTTCGCAAGCATCATCGATGCTGCCGGCGGTGTTGATATTGAAGTTTCGGACGATGAAGCCGAGGCTCTCAACGAGATACTTATCTCCGAGGTAAACGAGCTCATGGGTGACGAACGTGAATCCGACCTCCTCAGCGGCGGCGGAAAGAAGCACCTCAGCGGTAAACAGGCACTTTCATTCTCACGTATCAGAAAAGTCGGCAACAGCGATTTCGAGAGAACTTCAAGACAGAGACGCGTTATGAACGAACTTATCAAGAACGCGCGTTCAGGCAGCTTCTCATTCCTCAGAAAGTTCACAAAGAGCGCTCTCCCGTCAATGGTAACGAATATGTCTACCGGCGAGATGTACAAGCTCTCACTCAGACTGCCGTTCCTACTCAAGTACGATACCGAACAGATACAGATACCGGCTGAGAATACCTACTCAGGCGAAGATGTTTACAACGATGACGGAACATACCAGTCCGTGCTCCGCGTAGACTTTGAAGCCAATCAGCAGATAATCAACGATAAGGTATTCGGTAAGTAATAAAGACAAAAGGGATACAGTTATGGCTGTGTCCCTTTTTAATGTGAAAAACACCAAAATTTCTGAGGCAGTCTCAGATTTATAGGGCAAAACAGAGTAATACAAAAACAAATTGTAAACTTTCTGTGTACACTCTTTACATCCGGCAAAAAAAGTATTAAAGTATAGTATGGAAAAAATTGCATATTGGAGGTTACTGTATATGATCAAAGCGAGAAACATTAAAAATATAACCGTTTCCGCTGTGGCAGCTGTTATGGTTGCAGCGTCTTCATTTGCTCCTGCGCTCGTAGGACTTGCGCCGCTCCATGCCGATGCAGGTCAGCAGCTCGGACAGACGAATTTCGATTCCGGAGTAGGTCTGCCCTGGCATATTGTTGAATCAGCTCCCGGCAAAATGGATTTTGAGATAGACGACGGTGTATACAAAGTTACAATCGTCAATCCCGGCGGAGCTTCCGAAGGCGGCGAGGACAGATGGGACTGCCAGTTCCGCCACAGAGGACTCAAGATAGTCTCAGGCCACAAGTACAAGGTGAACTATGAGATAACTGCTTCAAAGAGCGGTAAATACTACACAAAGATAGGCAACCTCGACGGTGATGTTGAGGTATGGCACAATATGTCAACAAACGAAGGCGACTTCAACAATAACTGGGAGCCTATCCAGATAAACGCAAATGAGACCAAGAAGGTCGAGCTCGAATTTACTCCCAATCAGTCGCTGGATGTTGCTGAATGGGCATTCCACCTCGGCGGCGACGGTCAGTACACTCCCGGAGGCTGTTTCCCTGCCGGAACAGAGATAACCTTCGACAATATGTCTCTCATTGACGAGACAAGCGACGAAAACGATTACTTCCAGGCTGATAAGTGGGAGCGCGCAGACATTCTCACCAATCAGGTCGGCTATTTCATAGACAGAGCTAAACGCGCTACACTTGTTTGCGACGATGATGACGAGCTTGATTTTGATGTACTCGACAAGAGCGGTAAATCCGTATTCTCCGGCACTACTGAGCCATTCGGCAAGGACACTGATTCCGACGACAACGTACAGATCATCGACTTCACAGAATTCAACAAGGAGGGTACATACACCCTCAAGGCAGGCGACTACACAAGCCGTGAATTCACTATCGGCAAGTCGGACAAGTATTCCTCACTCCTCTATGATGCGCTGAACTACTTCTATCAGAACCGCAGCGGCATAGAGATCACAAGCCAGTATATCACTTCCGGCGACAAGAAGGCTCTCGCACGTAAAGCCGGTCATCCCAAGGATATGGCTGAGATAGAGCAGACATGGGGTTACAGCGACAGCAGCGGTTCCATCGACGTGACCGGCGGCTGGTATGATGCCGGCGACCACGGCAAATATGTCGTAAACGGCGGTCTTTCCCTGTGGCTCATGCAGAATCAGTATGAAACAGCAGTACAGTACGGCTTCGACAAGGTTTACGCCGACGGCACAATGAATATCCCCGAAAACAACAACAAGTATCCTGACCTTCTCGACGAAGCACGCTGGGAAATGGACTGGATGCTCAAGATGATAGTTGACAGCGGCGATTACAAGGGTATGGCTTACCACAAGGCTCATGACGAGAAGTGGACAGCTCTCGGTATAGCTCCTGCTGACGACGAAATGAAGCGTATCGTCAAGCCGCCTACGACTGCCGCAACTCTCAACCTTGCTGCCTGCGGTGCTCAGGCTGCGAGACTTTGGGAAAAGTACGACAAGGACTTCGCAAAGAAGTGTCTCGACGCTGCAAAGAGTGCATATGAGGCTGCCAAGAAGCATCCTGATATGTATGCTCCCCTCGATGAGTCCATCGGCGGCGGTGCTTACGGTGACAATGACGTTGAGGACGAATTCTACTGGGCAGCCTGTGAGCTTTTCCTCACCACAGGCGACAAGAGCTATTATGATGATATGGAAGATTCAGACTACTTCCTTGAAGTTCCCACAACTATGGACGGCGGCGAAGCTGTCGGTGCAGTAGGCTCCTTTGACTGGGGACATACTGCCGCACTTGGTACTTTCAGCCTTGCTCTCAATGAAGATGCAGTAGAAAAGGATGACTTCAAAAAGGTAAAGGAAAATCTCGTTGATGCTTCAGAACACTTCATTGAGATCGAAGGAAAGCAAGGATACGGTCTCCCCTACGGTCAGAGTGTTATCAGCTATGATGACAAGGACAAGGGCTACATATGGGGTTCAAACTCAGTTGTTGCAGACAACTCTATCGTATGTGCATACGCTTATCTGCTCTCTGAGGACGATAAGCACCTCGACGGTGCTATCGGCGGTATGGACTACCTCCTCGGCAGAAACGCTATGGACTACTCCTATGTTACAGGCTACGGCGACCACACTACTGAATATCCTCACCACCGTTTCTGGGCACATCTTATAGACGAGACATTCCCGAAGGCTCCGAACGGCGTACTTGCCGGCGGTCCTAACTCCGGTATGCAGGATCCTTGGGTACAGGGTATAGGCTGGAAGAAAGGCGCTATCCCTCCGCAGAAGTGCTACCTCGACCACATCGAAGCATGGTCCGTAAACGAGTGTACGATCAACTGGAACGGTTCACTTGCATGGCTCACAAGCTTTATCGCTCAGGAAAACGGCGGTATCAAGCCTATCGAGATAAACAAAGCAGAGGAAACTACCACTACCGAAGCTACAAAGGCTACTGAGAAGACTACCACAACAGAGTCAACTACTGAAACTCAGACCGAGGCTGATAACACAACAGCTTCCACAACTACCACAACTTCATCCGAGCCTAAGAGAAGAGGCGATATACGCATGGTCGCTATTATTTCGGCTGCTGCTATCACAGGTCTCATTTCAATAGAACTCTTCATCTACAAGCTCATTAAGCTGAAAAAGAAATAAAGAATAAAAGCTGCTGCCATAAGGCAGCAGCTTTTTTATCATTCAACTAATACAAATCTTCTTACATCTCCGGCTTTATCCACAAACATCGTCTTAGGTCTTGCCCACAGCTGACCATCTATCGTTGAACGGTAGATCACCAGTTCCTCATTAGTCTCGCTGTGACGCGCAACGTCTATAAGCTCATAGACTGTACCCTTGAAGTGGCGGTACTTCGCACCGGGGATTATCTCTGTCTCCTTTTCTTCTTCCTTTACTACTCGAGGTTCCTCTTTTTCTTCGATATTGTTCACAATATCATCAGAAACGATTATCATTGACGAAAAAGGTTTCATATTGATATGAACATTTCCGTTTTCGACCGGTATCTGAGTAGTGCTTAGGACATCAACAAGCGCATTGAGATGCGTATTGAAGTTGAAATCGTAGAAATTCTCAGACAGATTGAGTGCAACGTATACCACCTGATCTCCGAGATACTTCTTGAACAGAAGCTGCTGATTAGTTATCTGTATACGCTCGTAATTGCCTGTCCGCACTACCGGATAAGCGCGGTAGATGCGTCCGAGCTTCACGATATGCTTGTAAAGCGAGGTATTCTCCTGATCCATATCGGCAAGGTGCAGACATGGACGAATGTTATCATCAGAGTTGTTCTCTTTTCTGCCGTGAACGCCGAATTCACTTCCGTAGTAAATGGAAGGTATACCGGGCATAGTGAACATAAGTGTATACACAAGCGGCAGATGTGCCGGATTCTGAAGAGTGGACGCAAGACGGTTTACATCGTGGTTGTCAACGAAGTTATACAGATTGATATTCCTGTATATGCCGCCGTTAGCTCCGGACTGTCTGTTGATAGAATAGTCTATCTCAAAGTAGTTCTTATCGTTGTGTGACGAATAGAGTCCCTTATAACACTCGTAATTCGTTACGCTGTCGAGCATCTCAGGATTAGCCCATCTGTTGTAATCTCCGTGAATTATCTCGCCCATGAGCCAGAAGTCAGGCTTCTTACCCTTACAGAAGCTCCTGATCCTTTTGAAGAAATCAAAGTCTATGCAGTCAGCCGCATCAAATCGGATACCGTCAATACCGAAAGACTCTATCCAGTAGTTGATAGCATCGAGGATATGATCGCAAACATTTTTATTGCGAAGATTGAGCTTGACGAGATTATAGTGACCGTTCCAGCCTTCATACCAAAATGGATCTCCGCACGGACTCTGTCCGCCGAAGTTGAGGTTCTGGAACCAGTCACAGTAACCGGAAGCCTGTCCTTTCTCCTGAATGTCCACGAACTGAGGGAATTTTCTGCCTACATGATTGAAAACTCCGTCAAGTATCACCCTTATACCGTTTTCGTGGAGCTTATCGCATATATATCTGAAAGAATTATTATCGCCGAGACGGCGGTCAACAGTCTTATAGTCAATAGTATCATAGCCGTGCTCTACTGACTCAAAGACAGGACCGAAGTACACTGCATCGACATTGAGCTCTTTGAAATGAGGGATCCATTCGAGGACCTTGTCGAGCCTGTATACTACTTCACCTCCATCATTAAATTTTGGTGCGCCGCAGAATCCCAACGGATAGATGTGGTAAATTATCGCGTTATCATACCAATTCATAAGCCTATTCTCCTTTACTGTACGTGTTCCTTAGTGCTGTCGGAACGTGGATCTGTATGAACATAAAACGCATTACCTAAAGCGTCTTATATGCTTATTTAACACTTCCTTCGAGATAATAGGATGCTTCCATATCTGCAACATTGAGAGCAAGAGCAAGAGGATACATTTCGAGCGCCTTGCCTATGACGTTTTTATCCTCTGTACCTGAAAATCCCATGTGATAGCGGATAGCAAAAGCCTCCTCGCGTGTGAGTCTGTCATCGCCGTAAAAGAAGCCGGAGAGTATATATACCGACTTTTCACCGTGTCCGTACGGCAGGGTATCATTCACGGTGTAGTATGGCACTTTTTCCCACACACCGGTCTCATCGTTCTTTTTATTGCGGTAATCTACTGTATAGAAATTCACCTTGCACACATCATGGAGAAGAGCCACAATAGCAATAGTCTCTTCTGAATAATCCATACCGTAGAGTTCCTTTGTACGCGGACGGGAAAGGTAATCCTTCAGACAGTAATAAACGTTAAGACTGTGCTGAACGAGTCCTCCCTCATAAGCGCCGTGAAAACGTGTACTGCTTGGAGCAGTGAAGAAATCGCTCTTCTTCAGATACTCAAGCAGTTTGTCCGCACCGCCGCGCTTGATTTTTTCTGTGTATACGGATATAAATTCTTCCTGCGGAGTCAATAAAACACCTCCTTATCTCCGACAATATATCTATCTTCTTTATATATTAATTATATCATACGTTGTAAAATTATTCAATAGAAAATGATCGTCTATCACTATTTTCGTTTAATCTAAACAAAAAGTAGTTGAAGTATTTGTCATAATAGGATAGTCCCTTTGTGGCAACGAGTGTATACCCGTCAAAAGACCTTTCCGGAGTCTTTTTATCTGAACGCGTGACGATGTACTCCGGCATATGAGAAGAAACATAATGCTCCTGAGCGGCTGTCATTTCCGGTACGCTCATATTGTTGCGGCAGAAATATCTGTACTCCGGAACTTCACCGGCTGCAAGGTAAAATCCGCCGTCTATAAAGCCGTAATTTAGCATATCCCCCTCACCGTCCATAAGCTCCGCAAAATGATACTGCGGCAGGCAGGAACGGTCATACTTCATAAGGTAAACGTTGCGACTCAGCTTATAGCACAGCGCTGCATCAGCCGCAAGTGCTGCCGCACACAGAAACGCTCCTGTATATTTCGGCAGAACTGCTCCTCTGCCTTTCAGAAGCTTCTGAACTGTATTTATTATAAGACAGACGCCCTGTGGTACGAATACAGCCATTGCAAGAGGATAATACTGATAACTGCCGTGTCCTGCAAATACAGTCCCGAACATCAGCAGCACAGAGCCGATATAGTAAATACTCCGCCTGCGGTCTTTTGTCAGCTGAATAAGAAGGATACCCGCACATATTATACAGAACGGAACTGTCATAAAGATACGTGAGAAATTCCAGCCGTCAGCGATATTGTGGAACAGTCCCCTGTCATCTCCGCTGTAACGGAAGATATTATCGTAGAAATATACCGAAAAGAGATCATCCTGCGCATTATTCAAGCCAAAGTATATCACCACAGGGAGACTTGCCGCAAAAGCTCCTAATACACAAAGAGCAGCAGTTCGCAGCACTTCTCCGTGCTTTCTGCGGCATTCCGCCAGAACAGCTATGAAAGCTGCGGCAAATACGCCTAAAAAGGTCAGCTTGATCCATATAACAGCTCCGGCAAGCAGTCCGAGCACAAAGGCTCTTCTGCCGTCCTTGCCGGCCATTCCCGTTACAGCTCTGTATCCGATGATATAGGCTCCGAGAGTAAGCGGCAGACAGAGCTCCTCAGCACTGTCGCCGTGACAGAAAGCCTCCGAGCTGTATACAGCCAGTGCAGTCAGCGGCAGCAGCCACAGCTTCCCCTCGCACCCGTTTATTTCCATGAGGTATTTCGTCTCCCAGAGAAACAACGCACAGGCAAGGGACTCTAAAATGTATACCCCGAAAAACGAATCATCGGATATGCAGGCCGCTCCGGCGTGGAGCATATACAGCAGCGGTCCCTTCTGCTCGTACAGGTCACGGTAAGGAACTTTCCCCTGGAGCATCCCCCGTCCTATCGTCAGGTAAGTATTAGCGTCCACCCAGTCGTTGAGCGGATAGAGCGGTGAGGACTTAGTGCATATCAGCATAGTCACAAACGCAATTATAAATATGAACAATATACCGGTATATGCACCGATTTTCCTTTTATGGACTGACACTTTGCCCCTCCTATGTTTAATTTGATGAAATCCCGAAAAAGTCTTGACATTTCGTCGATTAAGGTATATAATTGTTTGGGTTGTAATAGAATTGATAATAGTTCAGGAGTTAAAAAAATGGAGATTTCCGAAATATACCTTAACCGACTCGCTGAAAGCCATGAGCTTTACAACGAAGTCGCCGAAAAACTCGGCATTGACAGTATCAAAGACAAAGACTCACTTACTGGCGTTCTGATGAGCATTGATTCTCCTCATACATTCAAGCTCTATGTCTCAGACGAAAAAGCCGAAAATCCTACCATAGACGAAATTACCGAGGTTTTCCGCAGCTGTGATGACAACAGCCATATGATAACTACCGAGATACTCGAAGATGAATTTCTCAACCTCATCGACGAGCACTCAAGACTCACACGTACAGCTAAACCGCGTTCGCTCGTCCACAGAGACGGTGACCTTCACCCAACTGTCCACATCTGGCTCATAAAAAGACGCGATATGGGCATATATGTACTGCTTCAGAAGCGTTCTCCCGAAAAGGACGTCAACCCCGACAGATATGATGTTTCCGCTGCCGGACACGTTTCACAGGGCGGTGAGTTCCGTCACGCAGCAGTAAGAGAACTCAAGGAAGAGCTCGGCATTGAGATAACAGGTGAAAAGCTCGAACTCATCGGTCTTATCAACAGCGTCACAAAGTACGGTGAGATAAACGACAACGAACTCAGCGCTGTATATCTCTGCCGCGAGGATATCGATACAGACAGACTCGTTCTCCAGTCATCTGAGGTCAGCGAAGTATGCTGGGCTGAGATTGACGAGATACTCTCTATTATGAAGAACGATGATTTCCCGAACTGTATCTCACTTAAAGAACTTGATATGATAAAGAAGGCCGTTTTCTGATAACGGCATACAGGCGGTATTGATGCCGCCTTTTTTCATAGAGTAAAATTAAAGCTGCCTTAAAGGCAGCTTTATTGTTTTTCATCATTCTGAATCTTCTCCGCCTGCGGATTCACCGCCGCCCTCAGCCGGTGGAGGTGTTTCGCTCTGATCAGGTGCAGGTGTCTGATTAGCCGGGAGATCATCCGGATTTACCTGAGGCGGAACATTCTGCTGCTGCTCAGTCTGCTGCTGAGGAGCTTCGCCTGAATCACCGCCGGAATTATTGTTATTTCCGTTCTCATTTGAATTAGGATTTTCAGTTTCTCCGGAATTGCCCTGATTGCCGCCGTAGTTGTCACCGCCGCTGCCGTTGCCGGCATACTGATCTTCAGGGATGTCCATACCGCTGCCGTTACCGTTGCCATTTCCGTTGCCGTAGTTCTGATCGTCATCATCTGAACCGCCGCCGTAAGAATTGTTATTGTCGTTTCCGTAACTGTTGTTGCCGTAGTCATCACCGGTGATGATACGTCCGTTCATATAGAAGTCACCGGAAGTAACAGTGATAACATAGTCCTCATGAGTAGTAGTAACGCGGTAAGCAGTAGTGTTTGTAGTACCCTTGGAAACCTCGAGAGAATCGCCGTCACCGGAAGTAGTAACATCTGACACTGTGCTTCCGTCGGGTGAAACGCTCTCACGTCCGAAAGTATGTCCTGCCTTGTCGTCAGGAGTTATTGGTGAAAGAATAAAGAAACAAAGTATGATGAATGTCATCAGTACAAAGCTTACACAAGAGATAAGCGTGATCTTGGTCGATTTTTTCAGACTTGCAAAAAAATCCCTGATCTTAGTCATTAATAAGCACTCTCCTAAAGATAATATACTACTATTCTATTACATATCCTTCAAAAAGTCAAGTGCATAGCCTATAAAAATCTATTTTCAGCCTTTTTTTGTCGATTTTGAACAATTTTTATCTGAGACTTTCTTTTATCCGGCTGATGGCTCCTTTTTCGAGCCGCGAGACCTGTGCCTGCGAGATACCTATCTCCTTTGCGACCTCCATCTGAGTTCTTCCGCGCAGAAATCGCAGATGGAGTATGTTCCTTTCACGTTCGCCGAGGTTCTTTATCGCATCGCGTATGGTCAGTTCATCAAGACGGCTCTGTACATCGTTGCTGTCGCTTATCTGGTCAAGAACGCATACCGTATCATCGGAATCAGTATACACCGGATCATACAGCGACAGCGGATCACTGATGCTTTCGAGTGCAATTACAACCTCTGAACGCTTTTCACCGATGTCCTCTGCTATCTCCTCTATCCGCGGTTCTCTGCCAAGCACCGGCGTGAGACGTTCCTTTGACTGTATGGCCTTATATGCAAGGTCACGCAGCGAACGGCTTATCTTAACGTGGCTGTGATCCCTTAGATGGCGCCTGAGTTCGCCGCTTATCATAGGAACGCAATAGGTCGAGAAACGCACCTCCTTGCTCAGATCAAAGTTGTTAACAGCTTTTATGAGACCGACAACGCCTATCTGAAAGAGATCGTCTATATCCTCGCCTCGTCCCGTGAAACGCTGTATAACACTCAGCACAAGGCGCAGATTTCCGCGTATCAGCTTGTCACGGGCTTCTTTGCTGCCGGTAGCTCTTATTTCTTTGAGCAGAGCTATCTTCTCTTCCTCTTTCATAACTGTGAGCTCGGAAGTATTTATCCCCGAGATAACTACCTTGTTATATGCCATAATACCTGCCTCCGGAAATTAGTTACAGGTATATTATGGGCAGCTCTTCGGCAGTTAAAACAGGAAAAATATAACAATCGAGCCGCAAAAAAAGAGACTGCAAAAGCAGTCTCTGAATTTATTATTTCATAGCAGCTGCACGAGCCTTTATATACTGCTCAAGGTAATCGACTGTTCCGTCGATGCCAAGACGGCTGCTGTTGATGCTGAGGTCATAAAGTCTTGAATCGCCCCAGTGACCTGCGCAGTGGTAGTTATGATAGCGCTTTCTCTTCTTGTCCTTTTTGGTGATAAGGCGCTCAGCCTCTTCCTCGGAAAGTGAGTAGACCTTCATAACACGCTTTATCTTCTCGTTCATATCACCAAGTACGAAGAGTGATACAAGTGCAGGATACTTCTTCAGCTTTGTCTCTGAGCAGCGGCCTACAACAACGAACGACTCACCGCTCTTAGCTTTCTGATCTATGATGTCGAACTGCATCTCTGCGATGTTATCCTCGATGGAGTTGCTGAAACCTCTTACCGAACGTGCGATGATATGGGGCTTCGGATTTTCGTTGTATCTCTCTATCTCCTCGGGAGTAAGTCCGGTCTTTTCAGCGATTTCTGTTATGAGATGTCTGTCATATACCGGGATATTGAATCTCTTTGCGAGCTCCTCAGCGATAACTCGTCCGCCGCTTCCGAACTCTCGTCCTACTGAAATTATCAACTGTGACATAATGCTTCCTCCTTTAAATCAATTCTTATCAAAGGTATCTCAGGAAAATATATCCGGTAGAGATAGCAAGAACTATAACAGTTGCCGGAGCTATCTTCTTGCAGTATCTTCCCCAGCTTATCGGATAGCCGTTCTTTGCTGCTACAGCTGTGCCGACTACGTTTGCAGAAGCACCGATAGGAGTTGCGCTTCCGCCGATGTCAGTACCGATAGAGAGTGTCCATGCAAGTGTGTGGAGACTTACACCGGTAGTTTCGGCAAGGCTCTCTATAACAGGCACCATAGTTGCTGCAAACGGGATATTGTCAACGAATGCGCTCGCAATAGCTGATACCCAAAGGATGATAGCTACCATGAGCATTGCATTGCCGCCGCTGATGTTCTTAATGAACTTGGCGATGAGCTCAAGTATGCCTGTTTCCTCAAGTCCGCCAACAACGATGAACAGACCGATAAAGAATACAAGTGTCTTATAGTCAACCTTCTTGAGAAGTCCGGGAGCGTCCTTACCGGAAGTGAGAAGTGTCACTGCGGCGATAAAGAGTCCTATACTTGCAACTGTAAGGTGTGTCATTGAGTGAGTAATAAGAAGTATTACCGCACAGCCGAAAATTATGCTGCTGATAATAAAGTCCTTCTTATTCGTGATAGCCTCAGAGGGCTTTGGCAGCTTGGATATATCTACCTTTTCGCCTGTTGTGGAAGTGAGTTCCTTTCTGAATGCAAAATAAAGGAAGATAACAGATATAACGAGACAAACAGCCGCACAGAGACCTGTGTTTGTAAGGAAGTCGAAGAACGAAAGTCCTATCGAAGTACCTACGATGATGTTCGGGGGATCTCCGCACATTGTTGCGCTTCCTCCGAGGTTAGCGCAGAAGATCTCAGAGAGTATCATCGGTACGGGATTGAAGTGGAGCAGCTGTGCAAGCTCTACTGTAACAGCCGCAAGGAACATAATTACCGTGATACTGTCGATGAACATTGAAAGAACGGCTGACATTATCATAAATGTGATGAATACAGGAATCGTCTTACACTTAACGATAAACGCTATCTTCATACACAGCCATCTGAAGAACCCGGCTTTCGCCATTCCCTCGACCATTACCATCATACCGGCAATAAAGATTATCGTCGCCCAGTTGATGCCCTTGCTTTCGCTCTCAGTAACCTGATACCAGAAATCCTTGGTAGCAAAACCCTTGAGTGCGAGGGTGTTCCATATCGCTTCTCCGTTTCTCATACATATACCGAACACTACACCGAGTGTCAGTATACCGCTTCCCAGAGTTACATAATGGCGCTCTATCTTATCAAGAACGATCATTATGAACATTGCCGCAAATATCACTACGGCGAATACCTGTGCAGCTGACATAATTCTATAACCTCCATTGGCGTCACGCGCCTGATATCGTGCTTTCCTATTTAATAGGAAAACAAAACCGTTTAAAATTATATCACACCCTCACTCCGATTTCAAGAATTTTACGTTTTTTTTGGCGTCTGCGAACATTTTCTGCGTTTTAATCATTCTTTTCTGCTCATCCTCAGTTATTTTGGTGTATTATGTCAATATATCGTACAACAGCCTTCTTTCACAATACTGGCTGTTGCTATTTCGGAATAACTATGGTATAATTAACAATAATGGTAACGTAAATATCTAAGGAAGTTAACTTATATGATGTACTTTTTTCTTGTATTCGGATTCTTTCTGCTCATAAAAGGAGCAGATTTCTTCGTTGACGGAAGCTCTTCGGCTGCCAAAAAGCTGAGAATACCGCCTCTTATCATCGGCATGACCATCGTCGCTATGGGAACAAGTCTCCCGGAGACTTCGGTAAGTGTCAGTGCTTCTATCGCCGGAAAAAATGAACTCTCGATAAGCAACGCTGTCGGTTCAAACATCTTCAACCTTATGGTCGTTGCAGGTATATGTTCTCTTTTGTGTGTTCTCCCGATAGAAAAAGATGCTCTCAAGCGTGACTTCCCTATCTCGATAGCCGCTGCCGCAGCTCTGCTCGGTATGGGTTCATACTTCGGCAGGCTGAATCGTTTCTGCGGTATCATCCTGCTTATAGCCTTTGTCGCTTTTCTGTACCTTATGGTTCACAGCGCTTTCAAGGCAAGAGAAGCTTCAGCCGGAAATGAGGACGACGAGATAAAGACTCTGCCGGTGTGGCGCTGTCTGCTGTATATGACAGGCGGTATTGCTGCAATAGGTATCGGCGGCAGAATGGTCGTAGACGGCGCTTCTGATATCGCAAGCGCTTTCGGTATGTCAGACAATCTCATAGGCATGACCGTTGTCGCACTCGGAACAAGTCTCCCCGAGCTTGTCACTTCAATAGTTGCAGCACGCAAAAACGAACTCGATATGGCTCTCGGAAACGTTATCGGTTCAAACATATTCAACATACTTTTCGTTCTCGGCGTCGCAGCTGCCATCTCACCGATGAGTTTTACAAGGCTCAACTGCATAGATACTTCAATGCTCATAGCAGTCAGCGCTCTTGTTTTCCTGTTCTGTCTGCCGAAAAAGAAGCTCGTTCTCTGGAATGGTGTCGTAATGCTGTCAGTATATTCCGGATATACAGTTTATCTGTTTATGAGAAATTGATCGCGGGACTTGATTTTCCGCGTGATATATGTTACAATTATAAATATTTTACAGGAGGTGCGCTATGAGCGATTTTAACGAAAGAGAGTCCGAGGAGTTCGGCGAGGACAACGAGAACTACATCACACTTACTGATGACGACGGAAAGGATATTTCCTTTGAGATACTCGATACAATTGAGTATCAGGAGCGTATTTTTGCCGTTCTTCTTCCTTTTGAGGATACCGAAGACGAGGTAGTTATACTCGAAGTGATACCTGCTGAGGATCCCGAATATGATGATTTCGTTTCTGTTGAAGACGAAGAGCTTCTCAACGCAGTATTCGAGGAATTCAAGAAGAAAAACGAAGGCGAATTTGACTTCGACTGATAAAATTCAGACAACGAAAAGGACGCACAATGTGCGTCCTTATTTTTTGCCTGACATATAAAAAAACCGGAGCTTTAAAAGCTCCGGCTAAATCATTACAGATTACTTATTGATAACTCTTACGCGGATAACACCGTCAACAGAATTGATCTTGCCCTCAACTGCAGGGGGAACATCACCTGTAACATCGAGCATTGTGTAAGCGAAGTCCTTCTTGCTTGCGTTTACCATGTTCTCGATATTGATACCCTCGTTACCAACAACTGTTGTGATAGAAGCGATAGTTGTAGGAACATTCTTGTGGATAACACAGATCTTTGTGCCCTGAGCTTCCATTGAAGCGTTGGGGAGATTTACGCTGTTTCTGATATTACCGTTCTCGATGTAGTCGATAAGCTCTTCAGCAGCCATAACAGCACAGTTGTCCTCGCTCTCAGGTGTTGAAGCGCCAAGGTGAGGAAGAACGATAACGTCATCAACGCCGAGTACAACGTCGTCAGCGAAGTCTGTAACGTACTTTGCAACCTTGCCGTCAGCGATAGCATTAACAACAGCCTCGCTGTTGATGAGCTCACCTCTTGCGAGGTTGATAAGACGAACGCCGTCCTTCATCATAGCGATCTGCTCAGCATCGATAGTGTTCTTTGTCTGAGGTGTGTAAGGCATATGAATTGTGATGTAATCACTGTTCTTGTAGATATCGTTGATATCGGAAACAACCTTTACAGAAGGCTCGAGGTGGAGAGCAGCTCCAACTGAGAGGAAAGGATCGTAACCGATAACTTTCATTCCGAGAGCTTCTGCAGCGTTAGCGATCTTACCGCCGATAGCGCCGAGACCGATGATACCGAGAGTCTTGCCTGCGATCTCAGGACCAGCAAACTTAGACTTGCCTCCCTCAACTGTCTTGGGAGCATCAGGTGTGCCCTTGAGTGAAGCAGCCCATGCAGCAGCCTCTGTGATCTTTCTTGAAGCAAGAAGAAGTGCGCAGATAGCAAGCTCCTTAACAGCGTTTGAGTTAGCACCGGGAGTATTGAATACACAGATACCCTCCTGTGCGCAGCGGTCAACAGGGATATTGTTTACGCCTGCGCCTGCACGAGCGATAGCAACGAGCTTGTCGCCGAATGTCATATCGTGCATCTTTGCGCTGCGGACCATGATAGCATCAGGGTTCTCAGGTGAATCGGAGATCTCGTACTTGTTCTTGTCGAAAATATCTGTACCGATGGATGATATTTTATTGAGTGTCTGGATCTTGTACATCAGGATTACCTCATTTCAGATTATATTTACGTGCGGAGCAGCCGCCGTTATTATCAGGAATTCTCTTCCTCGAACTTCTTCATGAATGCTACGAGCTTCTCAACGCCCTCGATAGGCATAGCGTTGTAGATGGAAGCTCTCATGCCGCCAACTGATCTGTGGCCCTTGAGGTTCTCAAAGCCAGCAGCCTTTGACTCAGCAACGAACTTCTTGTCGAGCTCGTCGTTGCCTGTGATGAAAGGAACGTTCATGAGTGAGCGGTCCTTCTTCTCAACTGTGCCCTTGAACATCTTGCTCTGGTCGAGGAAATCGTAAATGATTTTAGCCTTCTTCTCATTGTGAGCCTTCATAGCCTCGAGTCCGCCCATCTTCTTGATCCACTTGAATACCTTGCCGCATACATAGATGCCGTAGCAGGGAGGTGTATTGTAGAGGGACTCGTTATCAGCCTGGATCTTCCAGTCCATCATTGTAGGAGTGATCTTGAGTGCAGGACCGTCAGCGATGAGGTCCTCACGAACGATGATGATCTGAACGCCGGAAGGTCCTACGTTCTTCTGAACACCGCCGTAGATAACGCCGTACTTTGATACGTCAACAGGCTCTGAGAGGAAGCATGAGCTTACGTCAGCAACGAGCTCGTGGCCCTTTGTGTTGGGAAGCTCCCAGAACTTTGTACCGTAGATAGTATTGTTCTCGCAGATGTAAACATAGTCAACATCATCAGGAATATCGAGATCAGAACAATCAGGGATGTAGGAGAAAGTCTTGTCTGCAGAAGAAGCTACTCTAACTACCTCGCCGTACTTCTCAGCTTCCTGTGCAGCCTTCTTAGCCCACTGACCTGTGATGATGTAAGCAGCCTTGCCCTTCTTCATAAGGTTCATCGGAACGCCTGCAAAAACGAGTGAAGCGCCGCCCTGAGCGAAGATGACCTTGTAGTTGTCAGGGATATTCATAAGATCGCGGAGATCCTTTTCAGCTTCCTTGATGATCTCATCATAGACCTTGGAACGGTGAGACATCTCCATTACGGACATTCCGCAGCCCTTGTAATCCATCATTTCCTCTGCGCATTCCTTGAGAACTTCCTCAGGGAGAACAGCAGGACCAGCGCTGAAGTTGTAAACTCTGCTCATTTTAAAAAACCTCCAAAATTGATATATAAATTTGATAGTATTGCCATACAATATTCATTATACTATTTCCTTTCGGATAAGTCAATATCTACGGCGAATTTTTTTGATGTATCACAATATATGGTGTTCCGTAATTTTTTAGCAAAGAATTTGTTAATCGAGGTTAACTTCAAACTGTTTTTCCGCTTCTGATCACATACACTGCATACTTGATCCTGACACTTGACAATCTTGCCGAAAAGTGTCATAATATAAGAATACGAACCATTTATTTCTGCGGCAGTCCCATGCCGCGAACAGGAGGTCAATATGGCTAATCAGCTCTGTATCGTTCTTGATTTCGGAGGTCAGTACAACCAGCTCATCGCCAGAAGAGTCCGTGAATGCGGAGTTTACTGCGAGATCAAGAGATTCGACACCCCCCTCGAAGAGATAAAAGCTCTCTCGCCTATGGGCGTCATTTTCACAGGAGGTCCCAACAGCGTCTATGACGAGACCTCTCCTCACATCGCTAAAGAGTATTTCGATCTTGGCATCCCTACTCTCGGTATCTGCTACGGCTGTCAGCTCATGGCTTACACACTCGGCGGTACTGTTGAAAGCTGCACAAGAAGCGAATACGGTAAAATAGAAGTCTCTCATTCCGGCGGAACTCTCTTCAAGAATGTTCCGGATAAGAGCATCGTGTGGATGAGCCACACTGATTTCGTAAGCAAGCTCCCCGAGGGCTTCAGAGGCAACGCTTCTTCCGCTGACTGCCCTGTTGCTGCTTTTGAATGTCCCGAGCGCAAGCTCTACGCAGTACAGTTCCACCCGGAAGTTACTCACAGCCAGTTCGGTAAGGATATACTCCATAACTTCCTCTACGACGTATGCGGCTTCAAGGGCGACTGGGTAATGGACGATTTCATCGACTCGACAGTTGCAAAGCTCCGCGAGCAGATCGGTAGCAAGAAGGTGATCCTCGGTCTTTCCGGTGGTGTTGACTCCTCTGTTGCAGCCGGACTCCTCAGCCGTGCTATCGGAAAGCAGCTTACCTGTGTTTTCGTTGATCAGGGACTTATGCGCAAGGATGAAGGTGACTTCGTCGAGGAGACATTCACAAGGCTCTTTGACATGAACTTTGTACGCGTAAACTGCCAGCAGAAGTTCCTTACTGCTCTCAAGGGCGTTACCGATCCGGAGCAGAAGCGTAAGATAATCGGCACAGAATTCTACAATGTTTTCTGGGACAAGATCCGTGAACAGGGTGCAGAAGGCTTCTTCGCACAGGGAACCATCTACCCCGACCGTATCGAATCCGGTAAGGGCAACCAGGCTGGTCACGGCAGCACAGCCGTTATCAAGACTCACCACAATATGGTAAAAATGCCCGATGATATAAAGTTTGACGGCGTTATCGAGCCTCTCGGCGATCTCTTCAAGGACGAAGTCAGAGCTGTCGGTGAAAAGCTCGGCATTCCTCACGAACTCGTTTGGAGACAGCCGTTCCCAGGTCCGGGACTCGGCGTTCGTATCATCGGCGAGATAACTGAAGAAAAGATAAAGATACTCCAGGAAGCAGATGCTGTCTTCCGTGATGAGATACACAAGAGCGGCATCGAGAGCGAACTCAAGCAGTTCTTTGCTGTTCTCCCCGATGTCAGAACTGTCGGCGTTATGGGCGACCACCGTACATACGACCACCTCATCGCTATCCGCGCAGTTACAACTGATGACTTTATGACAGCTGACTGGGCTCGTATCCCCTATGATGTTCTCGCTAAAGTATCAAACAGACTCTGCAACGAGGTCGAGCACGTAAACCGCGTTGTGTATGATATTACTTCCAAGCCTCCGGGAACTGTAGAGTGGGAATAATTCCCGAAGCACTGCCTGTGGCAGATACAGCGAGGGAATTATTGCGCAGCGGTCGGAATGTCCAAGCGTATGCGCCGGAGATTCCGGGCACCGCAAGTGGGTTCCGCTTTTCACAGCGCTGCCAACAGCAGACACAGCGAGGAACTGTTGCTCAGCGGTCGGAATACTCAAACATAAGCGCTGGGAATTCCGGTTACAGCAAGTAAGTTCCAATTTATAAATAAACTAATGGGACACCGTCCCCTACATAGTAAAAAAAGCCCTTAGCATCGCGCTAAGGGCTTTCATCATATATTCATCAATTCAAAACTATTTCAAGTCCCTGCGCACTTTCAACAGTAAACGGTTTATCCGTTCCGGATACCGTCACCCGGAACTCATTACCGGAGCGGACTGCTTCTATCTCAGCAGCAAGCTCAGCATTTTTGTCGTAAGCTTTCGTCCGTGCCGAACCTCCGTCCGGAACTCCATAAATCACTATCTTCATTCCGTCAGCGTAATCATATTCGGCGCGGTCATCACGGCTACCGTAAACAATAACCGAAGCCGGTCTCGCATAGAGCGGCAGACCGAAGTAGTCATACTTCTTAGTGTACCACTGACCACCCTGAAGCTGCTCGCCGGTCTGAATATCAGTCCATATACCGCCGGCAGGAAGATAAAAACTGCACTCGCCGTCCTCACTGAATACCGGAGCAACAAGCAAGTTTTCACCGAGCATATACTGCGTATCTATCGGGAGGACATTCCTGTCATAGCCGAAGTCAACGACCATTGCTCTCATCATCGGTACGCCTGTCATGTGAGTCGTCACAGCGTTAGAGAACAGATACGGCATAAGCCTGCATTTCAGTTTTGCGAAATGTCTTGCCACATCGCAGCTTTCTTCATCGAACTCCCACGGCACTCTGTACGAATTGTTTCCATGATAGCGCGAATGTGTGGAAAGCAGTCCGAAAGCAGTCCACCGCTTGTAAAGATCGGGGGGTCCTACTGCCTCAAAGCCGGATATATCATGCGAGAAAAATCCGAATCCCGAAAGGCAAAGTGAAAGTCCGCCGCGAAGAGTTTCCCACATAGATTCATAATTTGAGAAGCAGTCCCCGCCCCAGTGCACAGGGAATTTCTGACATCCGGCGGTTGCAGAACGCGCAAACAGACAGGCATTCCCCTCCCCCTTCACCTCAGTAAGCGCATTGAATACCGTCTCATTGTAGAGGTACGAATAGAAATTGTGCATCTTATAAGGATCAGAACCGTCATGGTAGACCACATCGGTCGGTATCCTTTCACCAAAATCCGTCTTAACAGCGTCAACTCCCATACGTGCGAGTTCCTTTATGCGTCCGGAGAACCACTCACGCGCTGCCGGATTAGTGAAGTCGATTATTGCCATGCCAGGCTGCCACATATCCGTCTGGAACACCGAGCCATCCTTATTCATTATGAAAAATCCCTTTACTGCAAGTTCCCTGAAAGCAGGTGATTTCTGACTGATATACGGATTTATCCACACACATATGTGAATATCATTTTCACTGAGGTTTTTCAACATTTTTTCCGGTTCCGGGAAAAGCTCCCTGTTCCATTCAAAGCTGCACCATTCATACTCTTTCATCCAGAAGCAGTCAAAATGGAAAACATCAAGCGGTATATCACGCTTTCTCATACCGTCAATGAACGACTGAACAGTCTTTTCGTCATAGCTCGTTATGAACGAAGTCGAGAGCCACAGTCCGAATGTGTAAGCCGGCGGTAGCGCAGGCTTTCCGGTCAGATCGGTATAACGCGAAATAACGTCTGCAACGCTGTTTCCGCCGAATATATAGTATTCCAGCCGCTCCCCCTGCACCGAGAAAGCTGTCTTTGAAACATTTTCGCTGCCTATCTCAAAATCAACGAGTTCCGGATGAGCCGCAAATACTCCGTAATTACGCGAAGATAGAAAGAACGGGACCGACTTGTAGCTCTGCTCGGAACAGGTACCGCCGTCGTTGTTCCATATTTTCACAGACTGCCCGTTCTTAACAAACGGTGTGAACTTCTCACCTAATCCATAGATATACTCGCCCGGTGCGATGTTCAGCATTTCACGGACGTAACGTCCGCTGCCGTTGTCAGAAGGCTCATAAAAGCGTCCGGCAGACTGCTCTTCACAGATAAGCTCTCTGCGGCACTTTTCAGCAGTTATCAGCGAGGTAGTACGGCTTCCGCTGTTAGTAAGCAGGTTGTCTCCGTAGTAGTAACGTACTCCCCAACCGGAACGCACAGGGCCTAAAACTGCACGTATTTTGCCGGATACTACCTCGTATCCGCCGTCAGAAGTACGTCTGATCTCAGGTCTGAAATCACTGTCCTCCGATAATTCAAAAGACGGACCTGTTTTCCTGATTCCGGAAAAATGCTCTATAGTGACCTTGATGCTGTTTTCAAGCGTCGATGTAAGCCTTATCGTCAGCATAGGACCGCCAAGAGTCTGTCCCCTGTCTGCTATCCACTGACAGACCGCATAAACTGTCACAGATTTGGCGTCCGCCTTAACGTCATATATCTGTGTCGCATAATCAGTTTTGTAGCCATTTTTGTCCAGCCAGTAACCGTCCGAGATCTTCATGTATTTCACTCTCCTAAAAAAACGTACACTTTACGTAAATATTCTTATAAAAAATACTTGATTACTGAGACGGAAACTTTCTGAGTTATGTTACTTCTGCGCACAGATCAAAAGCCATTCATATTTTGAAATGAATGCGCAAACGAACTTATTCAAAAAATTCCCCTCAGTGATCAAGCAAATATATATCTATAAGAATCAGTGTAAAGTGTACGGTATATTTATATTTCTATTTTCAGCTTTGCATCAAAGCATTGATGCGCGAAGCTCTTCGCCGCTGAGCTTTGAAAGGTAAGCAGGTGCAATATCAAAAGCAGTCTTACAGCCTGTTGCTCCCTCTGCACGGAGTCTGCCAAGAGCTCTTGCATAGCAGATAAGAACGCTTGCAGTAAACTCAGGATTTGACTCGAGCTTGAGTGAGTATTCTATCATCTGGTGAGTCTTCTCACCATCGCCTGTGAGACCGCTTCTCATAACGAAGCCGCCATGAGGCATCTTGTTGTGAACTCTGTCGAATTCTTCCTCAGAAATGAAGTTTACAGTTGTATCGTACTCATCGAAGTAGTTCTTCATTGTCTTGATATCGTTCTCGATCTTAGCGAGATCAGCGCCCTCTTCAGCAACTATCCAGCACTCTCTCTTGTGCTTTTCACGAGTTGTGAGCTCAGGCTGGCTTCCGGAACGAACAGCTTCCATAGCAGCTTCGATCGGAACAGTATACTGGATACCTCTCTTAACGCCCTCAACTCTTCTGATAGCGTCAGAGTGTCCCTGGCTTACGCCCTTGCCCCAGAAAGTATAGCTCTTGCCGTTGGGGAGGATAGACTCAGCGTAGAGACGGTTGAGTGAGAACAGGCCGGGATCCCAGCCGAGAGAGATGAATGCGAGGTGACCGCTCTCCTTAGCAGCCTTGTCAACGTTTGCGAAGTGCTCAGGGATCCTTGCGTGAGTATCGAAGCTGTCGATAACGTTGAAGTTCTTTGCGAGTGCGGGTGTCTGCTCAGGAAGATCAGTTGCGCTTCCGCCGCAGATTATCAAAACGTCGATCTGGTCCTTCATAGACTCAGCATCGTCGATCTTAAAGACTTTTGCGCCAGCTGTGAGCGGCTTTACAGTTGAAGGATCGCGGCGTGTGAAGATGCCTGCGAGCTCCATGTCATCATTCTGTCTGATCGCAAGCTCTACGCCTCTGCCGAGGTTACCGTATCCTGCGATACCAATTCTTAACTTTCCCATTTGGAATTACCTCCTTAAAATTGCTGCGCTCGCCATTGAACGCAGATTACTTATTTATTATATCACTAATTATGCCGCTTGTAAAGATGTTTTCTGAAGGTAACTAAAAAAGAATTGCAGAAAAAATAAAAAAATGCTAAAATAAAATTGACCAAACCGGCTTTTCGTTCGTATTACTATTGAAAGGAGCTGATGAATATGCAGAATACAGACTGCGTTCGCGAGGCAGTCGAGGAATACGGAGATATGCTTTACAGGATATGTCTTGTTATGCTCAGGAATACCGCCGACGCTGAAGATGCAGTTCAGGATACATTCATCAGGTTTATGCAGAAAGCACCTGTTTTCCAGGGTGAAGAACACGAAAAAGCCTGGCTGATAAAGGTCGCCTCAAACGTATGCAAAGATATGCTTCGTCAGAGAGACAAGGTTACCGAACTCGATGAAGCAACTATGAATACAATAGCAGACAGCGAAGACGACACACATATCCTTGAAGCACTTATGCAGATACCCGAAAAATTCCGAATCGTCCTTACTCTCCACTACATAGAGGGGTACAAGGTCGATGAGATAGCGCAGATCATCAAAAAGACCTCTTCCGCAGTAAAAATGCGGCTCTCAAAAGGAAGAAAACTGCTCGAAGATAAGTACAGAAAGGAGTATATGTAATGAATATCGACGATTTAAAGAAGTCCGCGGAGAAGATAACTCTTTCCGATGATGCTAAAGAACGTATAATCAATAAATGTGCCGAGATTGCTGAAGCTGAAAAGAACGGGGCAAGATCCATCACCGGAAACGATGAATATACCGACCACGTTTTCACAGTTGAGCACTACAAACCTCGCCGCTTTACCAAGATAGCAGCCGGTCTCGCTGCCTGTGCTGTAATAGTTGCCGGTACAGGCATTACAATGAATATGGTGAAAAATCAGCCGAAGTCTGTAAATTCACATTCAACTGCCGCCGCAACAAACACATCTGATGTGCAGGAAAACCTCCCGGAAGCAATAAGCAAGGTCCTGAACAATGATTTCAAGAAATTCCGTGATAATTACCTGTCTGACTATCAGAAAGACAAGATACGTGCTCTCTTCACGCAAGTGGATTATTCTCTTGCAGACGAATTCGATGACGCGGATGCCGAATACATCGAATTCACAGATGACGAGTTCACTTACCGTATAGGTGTTTACAACGACCTGATATGCTGCCGCTGCGAAAGCAAAGACAGCACCGAACTTGCTACCATGAAGGGCTATGTTGACCTTAAAGACATTGAAGGCAACACATATACAGAGGCAGTCACAGCTGTCGCTGACGAGCCCGGTCTGGAATACAGTAACTATTTCCGTGTTTCCAAAGATTTCTACGAGGAATACAGAGCTATACTCAATATGCCGTTTGAAACTCTGCTTGGCAGAGACTTCTATATAAATACCCCCGGTGATCTGAGTGCAGAACAGCAGGATGAGATAAGGGCTTATCTGCGACGTATCAATGCCGAGCCAATAGTAACAAGACACCTAATGTCCCGGAATACACTCCCTGAGCCTGAGCCTGAAAGTGCAGCTCTGACTTATCAGGATGGTGATACTAATATAAGGATATGCATCGGAGAAAACTCTGTTAAGTGTTATAGTTTTACAACATATGATATAGAAGAATACGGTATCATTGAGAGAGAGTTTAATGACATAACAGATGAAGATTTACGTTCTGAGATACTTGATATATTTATGAATTCTGAGGATAAAAAGATACAGGAAGAAGCTGCAAAACAAAAGGAAGAAGCAAGCCGTGCTCAGGAACAAGAAAAACAAAGGAAGGAAACCGAAGAGCAGTCAAAGGATAGCGCTATTCTTAATCTTAACGGACTTTTCGCAGACGATATGCATGTCGGCTGGTTCCCATACGGCGACGACATCGGCAGAGGTGTCACCAATGAAGTACGCGAAAAATTATTCAGCAAACTGAGCCACCTCAGAATTGAACCAGGTGATATCAGCAAGCTCGATGAAAATTCCGATAAGGCTGTCGTTGTATACGGTTCTACGATAGACAATTCAAAGTCGATTTCTGTTGTCATCTTTGGCGACCAGATTGTGGTAAACAGCAAGGAGTCGAAGGATCATTGCTTCAAAACTGATGATGAATTCCTCTATGAAGACATCATGACTCTTCTCGAAGGCAAAGAAAACCTGTTAGCGCCTTTCTATCCACCGGCAGAAGCAACATATGAGTACAGCGGGATATCCGCAAAAACGCTGCCACTTGACAAGCTGAATGAGGTCGCACAGGAAATAAACAACAATAAATGGTCCCCTGTCAGCACATACGAAAGCACTCAGGATGCCCTGCATATCGTAGTCAACTATAAGAACGAAATCCAGGACAAGACACTTCATATCTACCTCAAAGATGAATACATCTACATCGCAGAAAGAGACAACAACGCCAATACTGAGCAGCAAAAAGCTGCGAGCGTTTACACTTGCAACGACAAAGGATTAGCCGACAAGATAAAGGCTATGCTCGAAGAATAACAACAAAACCGCCCACTTGATGTGGGCGGCATTTTTTTACAGTGTACGCTTTTCAAGGAGCTTCTTGAAGTCGGTGGGGGTACAGTGCTTTATCTCCTTGAATATGCGGTTGAACGTGGTCAGGCTCTTGAAGCCGGAACGCATAGCTACCTCGGTTATCGGGATATCAGGCTCGAAGAGGAGCTGTTCCGCTGCCTTGGTACGGCGTGCGTTTATGTACTGGATATACGACATCGAGTTGTACTGCTTGAAGATACGCGAGAAGTGATACTTGCTGTATCCGGCAACATCTGCAAGCTGATCGAGCGAAATGTCATACATATAGTTATTGTCGATGTACTTGAGTACAGTTCCGAACTTCTCGCTATACTCGTTGAGCTTTTCGTCATCGCACTCCATCTTCTCCTGATTCTGCCTGAGCTGATCTTCACGGACAGCTGTGAGCAGCCCGATTATCTCCATATATATACGGACATCAGCAAGCTCTGACTTTGAATTGTAGAGTGCAGCTATATCGAGCATAGTCTTTTTCGCGCGAACCTGGAGCTCCTTATCAGCACTTGCGTCAATGAGCTGGGGGGTGCAAACACCTCTCATGACAGCTTCAAGCGCAGGCACCTCACCGAGGATAGAATTATCGCACTGGAAGATATATCTGCGTCCCGGTATAGCCGGCATAGAATGGAGCTCTCCGGGCGGAATTATAAGCACCTCATTCTCATGGATATGGTAATCCACACCGCCGACATTTACTATATAGGTATTCTTTAGTGCCATTATGATCTCGAGAGCGCTGTGCCAGTGGACAGGGTAAGCCTCGTTGTCAGTATTATCATAAAGGAGCACATACTTCTTGTCATCATATTCGACTGTTTCGTAGTCACCCGAAAGATGTTTTATCATCTTTATCCCCCTCTCAGAAGCAAATCTCACCAAAAATTGCGGAATTTTCCTCTACTGACTACTTTATTATAGACGATAATCGACTTTTTGTAAAGGTTTTTCGGCAAACTTTGGCATTATAGAGCAAACACACCTATCATTTTTGTGTATTTAGTCAAATGCTCCAAAAAAATATGGGCAATTATAACTTTTTGATAAATAAAAAAAGCAGTCGGTGGTGCGCCGACTGCCTTTCAGGGGATATTAAAATTGGAGAAACCTTAATTTATTGTGCAGTTAGATCAAACTCTTGTGATGATCTGACCGTAGGGGATTGCTTTACCCTTTGCAGCGAACATCTCAGAGATTGTAACTATCTGCCAGCCCTGTGCCTTGATGTAAGGTGCGAGCTCAACCATAGCCTGAGCTGTCTTATCCTTTGTCTCGTGACAGAGAACAACTGCACCGTTACCAGAACCATTTGCCATAGCGTTCTTGATAGTCTGAACGATCTGATCCTTTGTTACGTTGTCCATATAGTCCTGTGTATCAATAGCATCTGTTACAAGGCCGTAATCTGTAAGGGTGGACTTAACTGCGCCGCCCTGGTCGAGGTAAGGAAGTCTGAGAAGCTTGGAAGGCTCTGCGCCAATAACGCTCTTGAGGTAGTTATGGCAGCCGTCTGCTTCCTGACGGATCTCAGCTGCGCTCTTCTGACCAAGGTAGGGGTGTGATACTGTATGGTTAGCAATTTCCATGCCCTTGCTGTATGCGTACTTGATCTCAGCCTGATTCTGTGCACCCTGTGACCAGTCACTTACATAGAAGAATGTTGCGTGGAAGCCCTGTTCTGTGAGAGCATCAACGATCTTCTTGTTGTTTGCAGGTGAACAGCCATCATCGAAGCTGATAGCGATCATAGGCTTAGAGGGGTCTACCTTTCCTATCTCAGGCTCGGGATCGTTTGAAACTGTTCCACTGCCTGTTGTGATAGAAGAGCTTGTGCCCTTTGCCTGTACAGCTATCTCATCAATGAAGAAGTCGATAGTTGTCTTAGCTGTCTCAACGTAGAGAATGAGGTTTGATGCGCCTTCGGGTACAGTATAAGCTGTGTTTTCGAGCTTTGTCCAGGTATTCTTGGAAGCCTTGCCCTCAGCAACAGTATCATAATCCTTTTCTCCGTCGCTCTTTGTGTACTCAAGTGAGATCTTGAAGTCGTCGCTTTCGCTTACCTTCTGGAGAACACCAGCGCTGATGCTGTATGTTCCGCCGGCTACGAATGAGTTATCGAGCTTGATCTCAGCGCCGTTCCAGCTATCAGAACGACCTGTTACCTTGAGTGAGCTGCCGTTGATGTAGTTATCCTTGTTTACTGCAACTGAAGCGTCACCTCTGCCCTGCCAGCTATCTGCGCCGCTGTTGAATGAGCTCTTGAAGTAGTTAGCAGGAGCATCTGTAACGATAGGAGTTTCAGTTGTAATAGCCTTAGTTGTCTGTGTTACAGGAGCTGTTGTTGTCAGCTCATTTTTTTTTTGACTCTCGACCGGGAATTCAGAGATCAGACCGAGCTTGAATTTCTGGATCAAGAGTGCGTCATTATTTGTGAGGCCCTTGTAGCCGTCAACGTCTGCGTTAACAGCACCCTGCTCTGTAATGCTTGAAGAAGATTTGCCTACGCCATACTTGTCAGGGTTTGTTGAAGCCTGCATTACGAGAACAGCATCTGCAATGTTTACGTTGTTATCACAGTTTGCATCGCCCCACTTTGTAGGCTGAATACCTGTTGTAGGAGCCTCTGTGGGAGCCTGTGTTGTAGTTGTAGTAGTTGTTGTAGGAGCCTCTGTAGGAGCCTGTGTTGTGATAGCGCCTTCTACTGTACCGCCGCCTGTAACAACTGATGATGACTTGCCAGCCTTAGCGAGCTGTACGCTGTCGATGTAGAACTCGAGATCTTCGTCAGAAGACTCAAGGTAAAGTGTCATGTCTGATGCGCCTGAAGGAATTGTGAACTCCTTGTTCTCGAGCTTTGTCCATACACCGCTCTCAGCGTCTACTGAAGCAACTTCCTTCCAGTCCTGGTCGCCTGCTGTGTACTCGAGTGTAAGCTTGAGGTCCTTTGTAGAACCGCTCTTCTGAAGTGCTGCGCAGCTGATGCTGTATGTCTCGCCGGGCACAAATGTTGAAGAGCTGAGCGGAATAGCGCCGCCGTGCCAGTTCTGAGTTCTGCCTGTGACCTTGAGAGAACTGTTGCCGTCATAGTAGTTCTTGTTGTCTACTGAAACAGAAGCATCACCTCTGCCCTGGAAGTTACCCTTGCCGGACTCGAAGTTCTCTGCGATGTAGTTACCGTTCTGATCAGGCTCGGGAGCTGTCGGAGGCTCTGTGGGCTCTTCAGTAACAGGCTCACCGTATGTGATGATGTTCTTCTTAACGTTAGCCTGACCATCACTCTCCCAGCCTTCTACGTTGAAAGCAACTTCATAGAAGTCACCCATCTTCATACCGAGCTTCTCCCATTCCTGGAAATGCTTGTAGATGCTGATAGTACCGGATGTTCTGCGATTCTTACGAACGCTGATGTACTGTGTGAAAGGTCCGTTTGAATTTGTGATGTTATATGAGTTCATGGGGTTCTTGAGGATCTCATATTCGCTTCCATCGATGTTTGCTGTACCCATACGCTGAGTCTGTCCGCCTGCTGAAGGAACCCAGTTCTTCCAGTCTTCGATGATGTAGAACTCAACGAGCGGATCTTCTGTCCAACCGTAGATACAGATACGTGAGTTACCTGATGAACCAGCTGACCATTCGCAGTCAAACTGACAAGTGAAGTTACCGTAATCCTGCCAGTGCTTGCCTGTGTGTCTTCCGTAGAAAAGACCACGACGGGCAAGGAAGTTACCTCTTGAACCGTTAGGTCCGCACTGCCACTTTGTGCTGAATCCGCCTCCCTCATCAGCAAGTGTCATTGTGGATGAGTTAGGTGTATCTGCCTGCCAGATCTCGTGGTGGTAATCGTGATACCAGTCGGTCTCCTGTGTGTGGCCCGGACTTGTAGTAAGTGTTTTCGCAGCATCCGCTGTTGTAGGCTTAGCTACGAGAGGGGCTGAAGTGATTGCTAAGAAGGCAGCAACCGCTGTGCCCAGCACGCGTTTGAAAATGCCATTCTGCATGAGTATCATTCCTCACTTTCATAGTTTTAAAGTATGTGAATATCATGTGCAAGTACAGAAAAGCATACAGCCCATAAGCAGTATGTCCCGCCTTTTCTGAACCTTCTACGGTTATTTTATTACATTTTCGTGAACAATTCAAGTCATTTGTTGCTAACAAATTTTGCACATATCATTTTTTGCTGAATTTGGTACAATTTTGCTATCCGTTTTTTGTACACTATTTTTGCGGCTATATCACGTCGTTTCAAGCATTGCATTATTGTGCCATTTTTTGCGGTATGACCAAATCTTGCGGAGTTGATAGTAAAAATCCGAACACCAGGCAGATGTTCGGATATGAATTAAGTATAATTTTTTGCTTCATTCACAAGTTTGATGTCAACGAGCGCATCGGCCATCGTTCCCTCCGGAGTATACTCCTCCGAGAATATCTTTCCCTCCTGGCGAATGCGTCCGATGAACGCCGTTTTGTCATATGGAACGAGCAGCTTCATACGCCTTGCAGTCTCAGGAAGCTTCTTCGCTATCATATCTAGCAGCCTGTCAAAGCCGCTGTGATGAAGTGCGCTTATCATAACGGTGGAGTCGTCCTCGAATACCGTATCCGGTTCGAGAGCCGCGTCAGACTTGTTCAGCACGTTTATCTTCGGTATGTCCCCGCAGCCGAGCTCGTCAAGGAGCTTCGCTGTAACTTCTGCCTGCTGAACTCTCTCCGGTGAGGAAAGGTCCTGAACATTCAGTATCACGTCAGCGGCAGCAGCTTCTTCAAGTGTAGACTTGAAAGCTTCAACAAGATCATGCGGCAGACGTCTTATGAGTCCGACCGTATCTATAAGCATAACGCTCCTGCCGTCAGGAAGCTCGATAGAGCGCGAGGTTATATCAAGCGTTGCGAACAGCTTGTTCTCAGCGAGGACTCCCGCATCCGTGAGGGCGTTGAGCAGAGTTGACTTGCCGACGTTGGTGTAACCCACTATCGCAGCACAGAGGACTCCGTCCTTCTTGCGGCGCGAACGTGAGAAGTCACGGTGCTTTTTCAGTTCTTCGAGCTCATTCTCGAGGTAGGTTATACGTCTTCTGATGTGTCTCTTGTCAGATTCGAGCTTTGTCTCACCGGGGCCTCTTGTACCGATACCGCCGCCAAGCCTTGACAGAGCCGTACCCATACCGGTCAGACGCGGCAGACGGTATTTCTGCTGTGCCAGCTCTACCTGGAGCTTACCCTCCTTAGTTCTTGCACGCTGTGCAAATATGTCCAGTATCAGCGTTGTCCGGTCGATAACGCGGACATCGAGTATATTCTCGATGTTTCTCACCTGGACTCCTGTGAGCTCGTGGTCGAATATCACAAGCTCGGCTTCAAGAACATCGAGCTGTTCTTTCAGCTCTTCAAGTCTGCCTGCACCCATACAGGTAGCAGAATCGTATGTCGGGCGGCGCTGTATAACAGTTCCCACGACCTCGGCATTGGCAGTTGAAGCAAGCTCAGCCAGCTCGGCTATTGAAACTTCCGCGTCGAACTCCCCTGTGTCCACGCAGGCGAGGACAGTTTTTACCGGGAGCTCCTCTGTTTTGTTTTCGTACATAATATTCCTTTCAGTTTTCAGCCAATAGTCCTTTTATAAGTTCCTCTTCTTATAAGATGCAGTCATCAGAAATCCTCAGGATAACTGCTGATAATGTACTCGCCGGTATGAGCATCCAGTATCAGATATGATACCTCTCCGTCAATAAAACGAATCATCCATCCAAGACGAGGTTCTACATCGTCCATAAATATCATAAGCTCAGGCTCTTCGTACTTATCCCATTCATGCTTACAATCTCTTTCCTCAGGTTTCAGGGCAAGATATTCCTTCACCTGCTCCAAAGTAAAGGTCGGTGTCAGGTCGATCTGCAACTCCGGATAGTATCCACACGATGTATAAGCTATTTCTTTGTTTTCATTATCAACATACACGGCTATTTCTGAATTGGTTCGGATGCCTTTGTAATACTGGTGGAAGCTATAACCTACACCCTTAGGACTCCATCTTGATTTATAAAAACGTATCTCGTTGTCGATGTCCTTACACCCCATAATGTCAGAAAGCGAAGCAAGTGCCTTGAAAGCATCATCTTTATCCTCTATCCTGAAATCAACAAAATTTCCTTCTATATCTATAGTGCCGTCCTCGCGATTTCTGACTTCAGCTTTTGATTTAATCTCGTCAAGAGTCAGCTGTTTGTATTTTGCACTTGAAGTTGCTGCTTCTGTCTCAGTCTCTGTTGAAGCTGTTGTTTCCTTTACTGATGATGAACTGCTGTCCGAACAGCCGCACAGAAGCGCTGTACAGCACAGCACTGCCAATATTCCTTTTTTCATAAAGTTCCCCTTCTTATAAGATACAGTTATCAGATATCCTCGACATGACTGCCCATAATTAACTCGCCGGTGTGGGCATCCATTATTATATATTTTACCTCTCCCTCAGTAAAACGTACCATCCAGGCTAGACGAGGTTCTTCGCGGTCCATTGATATTATAAGCTCAGGCTCTTCGTATGCCCCGTAATTGGTCAGATCTTCTCCTGCTCTTTTCTCCGGCTCCATTTCAACATACTCTTTCACCTGCTCCACTGTAAATGTAGGTGTCATATCAACATTTATCTCCGGGAAATAATTACAGTACAGAGTTTCTATTTCTTTGGTATCATTCTTTACCTGAAGAAGTATATAAGAATTAGTGCGGAGGCCTTTGTAATGCTGGTGGAAAACATAGCTATAATCTTCAGAATTTCCGGCAGACTTATAAAACTGTATCTCGTTGTCGATATCCTTACAGCCTATAACGTCTGCAATAGAAGCAAGCGCCTTGAATGCGTCCTCTTCACTCTCTATCTTAAAATCAGTAAAATTTCCTTGTATCAGTATACAGTTGGGCTCCTGCTCTACAACAGCAGCTTTGGAGTTTATATCGTCAAGAGTCAGCTGGTCGTATTTCGCACTTGAAGTTGCTGCTTCTGTCTCGGGTTCTGTTGAAGCTGCTGTTACAGCAGTCGTTTCAGCGGATGTAGGCTCCTCTGCTGTTGAAACTGTCGTTTCCGCAGAAGCCGTTGTTGTTTCCTTGACTGATGATGATGAACTGCTGTCCGAACAGCCGTACAGGAGCGCTGTACAGCAGAGGACTGCTATAACTGATGCTTTTTTCATGATAATTCTCTCCACTCTATTAGTTTAAATCGAACAAAAGGGCAGCCGAAGCCGCCCTGTATGTTGCGTTTTATAATTCAGACATTCAGTCTGTTATGCTTCCTTGTTCTTGCAGCACTTCTTGTACTTCTTGCCGCTTCCGCACGGACAGGGATCATTGTCGCCTACCTTGTGCTTGGACTTTGCCTGCTCGGAGAAGCTGCCGTCGCCGGCACCTGCATTGGGAGCGTCAGGCTTTGCGACCTGTTCACGCTCGGGAGCTTCGTTTCTCTGGAGCCTTACTGTAAGGAGCATACGGATAGTATCCTCGCGGATAGCCTCTACCATTGCATCGAACATCTCGAAACCTTCATAACGGTACTCGATAACAGGATTCTTCTGTCCGTAAGAACGGAGGCTGATACCCTTCTTGAGCTCTTCCATATCGTCGATGTGAGCCATCCACTTTGTATCAACTACCTTGAGGAGGATTACTCTCTCGAGCTCACGCATTACCTCAGAGCCGTACTCAGCTTCCTTAGCCTGATAGAGCTCGCCTGCCTTTGCCTTGAGGGCATTGGTGATGTCTTCCTTGGATACTTCTGAAAGGTCATCTTCTGTGTATGCGAGGTCGTCAGGTCCGATGAGCCAGCCGAGGAAGTGATCCTTGAGGCCGACGAGGTTCCACTCGTCCTTGACTTCCTCATCAACGATGTAGGAGTCAACAGTTGTGTCGATGAGGTCTTCCATCATCTTGAGGATGCTCTCGTGGAGGTCTTCTCCGTCGAGAACCTGTGCTCTCTGCTTGTAGATGATCTCACGCTGTGTATTCATAACATCGTCGTAGTTGAGGACGTTCTTTCTTATGCTGAAGTTGTTGCCCTCGACCTTCTTCTGTGAGGACTCGATGATACGTGTAAGGAGCGGGCTCTCGATAGGCATATCCTCTGCCACGTTGAGTCTGCGCATGAGGTTCTCGAGACGGTCACCTGCGAAGATACGCATAAGGTCGTCTTCAACTGAGAGGAAGAAGCAGCTTTCGCCCTCGTCACCCTGACGTCCTGAACGTCCGCGGAGCTGGTTGTCGATACGGCGTGACTCGTGACGCTCTGTACCGAGGATGTAAAGACCGCCGGCTTCCTTGACAGCAACAGCCTTTTCCTTTACCTCTGCGTTGAACTTGTCATAGTACTCGCGGTACTTCTTTCTTGCATCGAGGACTGCCTGGTCGTCTGTATCAGCAAAACCGATAGCAGCTGTGATGAGATCTTCATCCATGCCGTCCTTTCTCAGAGCGGCTCTTGCGAGGAACTCAGCGTTACCGCCGAGCATGATATCAGTACCACGTCCAGCCATGTTTGTAGCGATGGTAACAGCGCCGTACTTACCCGCCTGAGCAACGATCTCAGCTTCCTTGGCGTGCTGCTTTGCGTTGAGGACTTCGTGCTTGATGCCCTTTCTCTTGAGCATTGCGGAAAGGAGCTCAGACTTGTCGATAGATACTGTACCAACAAGGATAGGCTGTCCCTTGGAGTGACACTCGATGATCTTCTCTATGATAGCGGCATACTTGCCCTTTTCGGTGCTGTATACCTGATCGTTGTGATCGATACGGATAACAGGCTTGTTTGTGGGGATAGAGATAACGTCGAGTTTGTAGATCTCCTTGAACTCGTCCTCTTCGGTCATAGCAGTACCGGTCATACCGGAGAGCTTTGTGTAGAGACGGAAGAAGTTCTGGAAAGTGATAGTAGCAAGAGTTCTTGACTCGCTCTTGATCTTAACGCCTTCCTTAGCCTCGATAGCCTGGTGGAGACCGTCGTTGAATCTACGTCCCATCATAAGACGTCCGGTAAACTCGTCAACGATGATGATCTCGCCGTCCTTTACAACGTAGTCTACATCGTTGCGCATAACGCCGTTAGCCTTGATAGCCTGGTTGATGTGGTGGAGAAGAGTCATATTCTCCGAATCCATAAGGTTGTCTATACGGAAAGCTTCCTCAGCCTTCTTAACACCGCGCTGGGTGATAGTAGCTGTCTTAGCCTTTTCGTCGATGATATAGTCAGCAGTCTCGTTAGCTGCATCCTGGTCTATCTTGTCGTCCATCTCGACTACTGTTGTGGAAGTAAGAGTCTTTGCGAAACGGTCAACGATAGAGTAGAGGTCTGTGGACTTGTCTCCGCGTCCGGAAATGATAAGCGGAGTACGTGCCTCATCGATAAGGATAGAGTCGACCTCATCGACGATAGCGAAGTTAGGAGCTCTCTGAACGCGCTCCTCCTTGTGAGTAACCATGTTGTCACGGAGGTAGTCGAAGCCGAGCTCGTTGTTTGTAGCGTAAGTAACGTCGCAGTTATAAGCTGCACGTCTCTCGTCGTTGTTGAGTCCGTGGAGGATACAGCCGACTGTAAGTCCGAGCCAGCGGAGTACCTTACCCATTTCCTCTGCCTGAGTCTTAGCGAGGTAGTCGTTTACAGTAACGACATGAACGCCGAGTCCGGAAAGAGCATTGAGGTATGAAGCTACGCAGGCAACGAGAGTTTTACCTTCACCGGTCTTCATTTCAGCTATACGTCCCTGGTGGAGAACGATAGCACCGATGATCTGAACGGGATAGGGTTTCTTTTCGAGTACACGCCAAGCAGCTTCTCTTACGGTAGCAAGAGCCTCAGGGAGGATATCGTCGAGGGTTTCGCCGTCCTCGAGTCTCTCCTTGAATTCAACAGTCTTGGCTTTGAGTTCTGCGTCAGAAAGTGCCTGATACTCCTCATCAAGGGCAAGCACCTTGTTTTTTATAGGATCAATGCGCTTGAGCTCACGGTTAGAGTAAGCGTTTGCGCCGAAAATGTTCTTGAATAAGCCCATTTGTTTTACCTTCTTTACGTTTAATTGTTGCGATCTACGAATAGATATAAATACATATCATATATTTTACTACAAAATCAACATTTTGTCAAGTACAAATGATGATAATTCAGAATTCACACTTTCAAGAATGAATGAAGCCTTTCCCCTGACACACACTCATTCTTTCAGCCTTTCATTCTTGAATAATTCGTAATGCTTAATGCATAATGCATAATTAGATGTATCGCTTCGCGATATATTAAAGTATGTAGGGGCGCATTCCGTGCGCCCGTTCTTCTTGTACTGTATACCTGCGGGCGAGCGGAACTCGCCCCTACAGAAAACATGGTTTACCGCAAGAAGTAATAAACGTTCTTCCTGGGACACATTACTTCTTTACTTCTTGCTTTTGATGTCAGTATTAAGCATACCAATAATTCTGCATTATGCAATATGAATTATGCATTAAAATAAGGCGGCCGTCATAGAGGAGACAACCGCCGTTTTTATCAGTATTTATACTTGTCAAGCGAAAGAACAAGATAGAAGTATACAGCTGATGCTATCAGTGAAATAAGAGCACTGCTTCCGTTAACTACAAAGTCGGTTATGTTTATTGCAAGTACAAAGAAAGCTATCTTGCGGCAGGTGCTGTATTCGCCCCTGATGCCTGCTTTTGCCATTATTATCGTGAGTACAGCGGGAACTACCGCAAGCAGTCCTGCGAAGAACAGAAGTCCTCCTATATCAGAGGTCGAACCCTTGATGACTTTGAGAACTACAAGAAAGATGTTCAGAGCGGCTACTGCCAGCATAAGATAATTCCAGCCGATAAATACAGTTTTTTTGTCCATTATAAGAACCCCCATACCAGTAATATCACAGAAAAAGCAAGTACCTCTATCACCTTGCTGAAATCTGTGATATGTATTATATCATTGTGTTAATGTATTGTCAATAACGATTTTATACATAATGGTATATTGTTTAATTCATAATGCATAATGCAGAATTATTGGTATGCTTAATACTAACATCAAAAGCAAGAAGTAAAGAGGTAAAGAAGTAATGTGTCACAGGAAGAACGTTTATTACTTCTTGCGTTAAGATATATTTGAATAAGTCTGCGTCAGCAGACACATTCAATTATGAATTATGCATTATGCATTATGAATTGTTCAAGGCTGAAAGGCTGAAAGAATGAGTGTGCGTCAGGGGGACAGCTTCATTCATTGTTAAAAAAGGACGGTCTTAACCGTCCCTTACTTATTATAGTATAAAGCGGAGAATGTCCTCCGGCTTTTCGGCAATAAAGTCCGCTCCGGCAGCTTCGAGCTCTTCGCGTCCGCGGAATCCCCACGCACAGCCAATAGTTCTGATGCCTGCATTCTGCCCTGTGAGCATATCCACGTTGCTGTCCCCTATCATATAAGCCTCGCCGGGCTCGTCAGGGAGTGCCGCGAATATCTCGGCTATCACCTGAGTATCAGGCTTTATCGGACGCTTAGTAGTTCCTCCCAGCACCCTGATGAAATCTATATCCGGAAGCAGTTCGGCAACGAGTTCCCTTGCCGCGTCCTCAGGCTTGTTGGTAGCCACAGCGAGCACAACACCGGCTTTATCGAGCTTTCTCAGCACCTCATGCATACCATTATATACACAGGTCTTGTCTACCAGGTGTGCAGGGTAGTATTCGCTGAAATACCTGTGCAGTTCGGGAGCTTCTTCCTTCCTGTCTTCGGGAAGAGCTCGCCAGCAGAGCTTCTTTGCTCCGTTGCCAACCATAAACCTGTACTCGTCCAGTGTATGCTCCGGACAGCCCATTTCACGCAGACCGTAGTTCACAGCACCGGCGAGGTCCGCAAGGGTGTCCGCGAGAGTTCCGTCCAGGTCAAATACAGCTATCTTCACAGCTATTCGCCTCCGTTATTCTTCCATGAGTCTGCGTATGTCGTCAGGAGTGAAAACGTACTCCTTGCCGCAGAAATGGCAGCTCACAGTAGTGTCCTTGCCCTCGTCAGCTATGGACTGAAGCTCGTCCTTGCCGATACTTATGAGGACTTTTTCTGTGCGCTCACGGGAGCAGTCACAGCCGTAGACCGGCTCAGCAGAGTCGAGTTCATTGGGTTCAAGACCTGCAAGGAGCATATTGGCTATCTCCTCGGGAGTCTTCCCCTCGTCCAGCAGAGCTGAAACAGGCTTCATAGCGGCAACGTTCTTCTCTATCGTGTCAATGCACTTCTCATCAGCGAACGGGAGAAGCTGTACCAGGAATCCGCCTGCCGAACGAACGGTGAGATCAGGATTTACGAGCACTCCGAGACTGCATACAGTTGGTATCTGTTCGCTTGTAGCGTAGTAGGAAGCTATATCCTCAGCTATCTCGCCCGAAACCAGCGGTATAACGCCGACGTAAGGCTCTTTGAGTCCTAAGTCCTTGACAACGGAGAGAGTTCCGTCACAGCCGACTGCACCGCCTACATCGAGCTTGCCCTGAGCGTTGAGCGGTATCTCAACAACAGGATTGTTCACGCAGCTCTTGACGTTTCCCCAGTTGTCAGCCACAGCAACGAGCTGTCCGGCAGGACCGCCGCCGTCCACACGGAGAGTTACCGTGTCGTTCTCGCCCTTGAGCATATAGCCCATGAGTGAAGCGGCTATGCTGAGTCTTCCGAGACCAGCCGTAACAACAGCTGAAGTCTTGTGTATTCTTTCTATCTCTGAAACTATATCCTTAGCGTCCAGCACCTCGGCAAAAGCCGAACCGTCCGCGGAAATAGCCCTGTATAATTTACCCAATATACTCACTCCATTCAGTTATTAATTCATAATTCATAATGCGTAATGCGTAATTAATGGTATCGCTTGCGCGATTTATTTAAATCAGTCTGCGTCAGCAGACACAATCAATTATGCATTAAGAATTATGCATTATGAATTATATTGTTTGTCCGTTCCTAATGCACCTTGCAGCGTAGACTATGCGCTGTGTGTCCTCCACCGGTGCCGAGAAGCTGTCATCACCGTACTTGCCAAGCAGCTCGAAGCCGCTCTCCTTCAGCAGGCGCTCTATGTCCTCCTCGCTGTAAGCCTTCTCGGAAAAGCTCTCCGAGCTCCGCGAGTAGAGACCGTTCTCCTCACGCTCAAAGAACTCGAGGTCTATCTTCACCTCGTCCGTTTCGGGAACAAGGGTGTTCTCCCATATGCAGTAGACGTTGTCCGTCTCGTATGTAAAGGTGTTGTTTGCAAGGATATGACGGTGCTTGTAGGTCGTGTTCACATCGAAGATGAACAGACCGTTCAGCTCCGAGAAAAAAGCGACGTTCTCAAAGACCTTCTTCACGTCGCTGAGGGACGAAAGGTGGTTTATGCTGTCGAGAGCGCATATCGCTATGTCTATCGTGCCGAACATATCGAGCTTTCTCATATCCTGACAGAGGTACTGGATATTGTGGCCGCTGTCGAACTTCTTGTCGAGAGCCGTTCCAAGCATCTCGTCGGAGTTGTCCACTCCGATAACGTCATAGCCGAGCTCTGCCATGACCTCGGAAATGCTTCCTGTACCGCAGGCGAGGTCAAGGAGGATAGTTCCCTCCGTCTGTTTGAACTTCTTTATTATCTCATCGAAATACCTGCCGCGCTTACCGTAGTCGATATTCGCGGTGAGGTCATCGTAGTACCTTGCAAAAGCGCTGTAACCGCTCATTGGTGCCTCCCTGTTCAGTCTTTGGCGTGCTGTGCGAGCAGCTCGGAATACTTTCTGCGGAACTGCTCGAACCTGCCCTCGTCGAGGGCTTCCCTTATCTTCTCGGTAAGGGTGTTGTAGAAGTAGAGGTTGTGCTGTACCGCAAGTCTGCCGGCAAGCTGTTCATTAGCCTTGAACAGGTGTCTCACATAGGCGCGTGAGAAATTGCGGCAGGTAGGACATCCGCACTCCTCGTCAACAGGACGCGGATCAGTCTCATACTGCTTGTTTCCGAGGTGCATTATGCCCTTCCATGTGAAAACGGTAGCGTGACGTGCGTTGCGGCTGGGCATTACGCAGTCGAACATATCTATTCCCCTTGCGACAGCCTCTATGATATTCGAGGGAGTACCTACTCCCATGAGGTAACGCGGCTTGTTTACCGGCATATAAGGCTCTACAACGTCGATTATGCGGTACATCTCCTCAGTGGGCTCACCTACTGCGAGTCCGCCGATAGCGTAGCCGTCAAGGTCGAGCTGTGAGATAGTCTCCATATGCGCGATACGTATGTCATCGTAGGTCGAACCCTGACCGATGCCGAAGAGCATCTGGTGCTTGTTTATGGTGTCAGGAAGGCTGTTGAGCCTTGCCATCTCCTCCTTGCACCTTATGAGCCAGCGGGTAGTCCTGTCCACGGAAGCCTGCACGTACTTTCTCGGTGCAGGGTTCTCGATACACTCGTCGAAAGCCATAGCGATAGTCGAGCCGAGATTGGACTGTATCTGCATACTCTCCTCAGGTCCCATAAAAATACGTCTGCCGTCTATATGCGAGGCGAAGTAAACGCCCTCCTCCTTTATCTTGCGGAGCTTGGCGAGGGAAAACACCTGAAATCCGCCGCTGTCTGTGAGAATAGGCTTGTCCCAGTTCATGAACTTGTGGAGTCCGCCCATCTGCTTTATCACATGGTCGCCGGGACGCAGGTGAAGATGATAGGTATTGCAGAGCTCGACCTGAGTCTTGAGACCTTTGAGGTCTACCGATGAGATACCGCCCTTGATAGCCGCCGCAGTTCCGACGTTCATAAAGCAGGGTGTCTGGAAAGTACCGTGAACGGTCTCAAACTGACCTCTGCGCGCTCTGTTTTCCTGTTTGAAAAGAGTATACATAAAACCTCCGATTATTAATTCATAATTAAGAATGCATAATGCAGAATTATTGGTATCCCTCTGCGATATTTTAAGCTCTGTCCTCACAAGCGGACACTTTCAATTATGAATTATGCATTATGGACCTTATTGCCCCTTAGTCAAGGTCGAATTCCTTGCCCTGTTCCGGAGTTCTGTCCTCGCGTCTTCCGTAGAAGCCGATGAGCTCTCCGCTCTTGTTTCTTATAGCAAGGATGTACATATCCATATTTGTGCACTTGTCATGGAATGCAAAGACCTTGTTGTTCTCTTCATCCTCCTTGAACCATTCAACACTCATAACGACCTTGCTGAGCATTTCAGCGTCCATAAGAGTCTCGAGGAGCTTTCCGGTGATAGATGCCTTTTTCTCATAGAACTTTGAAGCAGCAGGATTTGCATAGATAACCCTGTAATCAAGGTTGCATATCACCACCGGAGCATCGTCTGTATCGATTATAGCTTTGAAAAAATCATTAAGCTCATACTCTGACATTCTTACTCAATTCTCCTTACCAATTATTTATATTCTATACTTAAAGGATGCACATACAGTCGCCGAAACTGAAGAAGCGGTAGCGCTCCTCAACGGCTTTTCTGTAAGCATTCATAGTATTATCGTAACCCATAAATGCTGATACAAGCATTATCAGCGTACTCTCGGGAAGATGGAAATTAGTTATAAGACCGTCTATACACTTGAACTTGTATGAGGGATAGATAAATATGTCTGTATATCCCTCGTGCTCTGCGATCTCGTCATAGAAGGTCGCAACGCTTTCAAGAGTACGGCAGGTCGTTGTTCCCACGGCTATAACTCTGCCGCCGTTTTTCTTTGTCTCATTTATGAGGGCAGCAGTCTCAGCCGGAAGGTAGTAGTGTTCGCTGTGCATCTTGTGGTCGAGGACGTTGTCCTCCTTGACAGGTCTGAAAGTACCAAGACCAACATGGAGCGTCACGAACGCAGTCTTTACGCCTTTGGCTCTCAGCTCGTCGAGCATCTCCGGAGTGAAGTGCAGACCGGCTGTCGGAGCGGCAGCTGAGCCGAGCTCCTTCGAGTATACCGTCTGGTAGCGCTCCTTGTCCTCGAGCTTTTCAGTTATGTACGGCGGCAGAGGCATCTGTCCCACATCCTCGAGAGCCGTGAAGAAGTTCCCTTCGCACTCGAAGCGGACAACGCGGTTTCCGTCGTCCTTGACCTCGATGACCTCAGCGATGAGTCTTCCGCCGCCGAAGCTGAATCTTCTTCCGACTTTGGCTTTCTTGCCGGGGCGGCAGATTATCTCCCATATCTTGTCGCCCTTCTGTTCGAGCAGAAGGAACTCGATAAACGTGCCGTTGCCGATCTTTTCTCCGTAGAGACGGGCAGGTATGACACGGGAGTCGTTCATAACGAGCAAGTCACCTTCTCTCAGGCGCTCGCATAGATTATAGAAATGAGCGTGTTCTATCTCACCTGTACGGCGGTCAACACACATCATACGGGAGGAATTTCTCGGCTCAACAGGGTGCTGGGCTATGAGCTCCTCCGGCAGATCATAGTAAAAATCCGATTTAAGTAGTTCCATTGAATTGCTCCTTATACTTTAAGGCTGCGGAGATACTTCTTATGCTCGTCTGTCACGCGGAAGCTCTCGGCGGCTTTCTGTATCGTCTTGTTGTGAGTCCACGGATCAAGACGTTTCTGTTCTATGTAAGGCAGTACCTCGTCGTAATTCTTGGCAAGAGCCGTTGCGAAGTACCACGCACGCATCATATTTATGTAATACTCCTCCGAGGAGATGTCTGCCACTCTGTCAGCGTATTCCGTCCGGAAATACTCACCGAGGAAATAACGCATAAGCGTTCCCGCAGCGAATCTGACCGTGTAAGTCAGTCCTGAGGCGAGCCACTTGTCCACAAGCGGTATGAGCTCGTCACGGTGCTTTGCGAATACCTTCGGATTGAGCTGATCGCAGGTCGCCCAGTTGTCAACATACGGCAGAAAGGCTTCCAGGAGAGCCACGCACTGCTGAAAGTCCTTTTCCTCTGATATTATGAATGAATGGAGCTGATCCTCTTCAAAGTACCTGTGCGGCAGGACGCTGAGGAACCCGTCTGTATCACTGCGCTTCCTCATATCCTTTGCAAGGCGTTTCAGCTCGGGAGTCCTAACGCCGATAAAATGCTCCCTCCCGTGGTTCGGAGTGAGCTTCTGCTGGAACTCAGCGTATTCTTCGCTTCGCAGGCTGAACAGAGCCTCTTCTGTATCAGTCAGGATACTCATAAGGACCTCCCCTTCAAATTATTTTTTGTAAAATTTCTGAAAACTGTTGACAACGAGCCGCTAAAGTGCTATTATGATAACAAGGTAGAGGTGCGGCTGCGATAAGTACCTGTACACGGGACCGCCAGTCCGATGGTGTACAGCGAAAGGCAAGGCTGCCGAAGAACGGTCTCCGGCAATTTCCGTTCTGGCTGTATGTTTAAGAAATATACAGCTGTCATCATTGCTTTATGATGGAGAGCTATCGGCATTGTTTATTTGCTTTGCCAACATTTCTATTATAACGCATGATGGACCGGTTTGCAACCGGTTTTTGTTATTTTTGTGCAAAATTTTGTTAAGGAGCAATTTTTATGAAACAGTACAACGTAGGTATCATAGGCGCAACAGGTATGGTCGGACAGAGATTCGCCACACTTCTCGAGAATCATCCGTGGTTCAATGTAAAGGTCCTCGCTGCTTCTCCCAGAAGCGCCGGACAGACTTATGAACAGGCTGCAGGAAGCCGCTGGAAGATGGCTGTTCCCATGCCCGCAGCTATGAAGGACATGATCCTCCTCGACGCTACAAACGACATCGAGAAGATCGCTTCTATGGTAGACTTCTGCTTCTGTGCAGTAGATATGAAGAAGGACGAGATCAAGGCTCTCGAAGAGGCTTACGCTAAGGCTGAGTGTCCTATCGTTTCAAACAACTCCGCTCACAGATTTACTCCCGACGTTCCTATGGTAGTTCCGGAGATAAACCCCGAGCACATCGAGATAATCAAGGCTCAGCGCGAGCGTCTCGGCACTAAGAGAGGCTTCATCGCTGTCAAGTCCAACTGCTCTATCCAGAGCTATGTTCCCGCTCTCCACCCCCTGAGAAAGTTCGGTCTCAAGAACGTTCTCGCCTGCACATACCAGGCTATCTCAGGCGCAGGAAAGAACTTCGAGACATGGCCTGAAATGGTCGATAACCTCATCCCCTTCATCGGCGGCGAGGAAGAGAAGTCCGAGCAGGAACCCCTCAAGGTATGGGGCGAGATCAAGGGCAACGAGATCGTTAAGGCAAGCTCACCCAGCATCACAACTCAGTGTCTCCGTGTTCCCGTTTCTGACGGTCACACAGCTGCTGTATTCGTAAGCTTCGAGAACAAGCCCTCCAAGGAAGAGATCCTCCAGCTCTGGAAGGACTTCAAGGGCGTTCCCCAGGAACTCGAGCTCCCCAGCGCTCCGAAGCAGTTCATCCACTACTTCGAGGAGGATAACCGTCCTCAGGCTAAGCTCGACAGAAACCTCGAAGGCGGTATGGCTGTTTCAACAGGCCGTCTCCGTGAGGATACACAGTACGACTACAAGTTCGTATGCCTCTCACACAATACACTCAGAGGTGCAGCAGGCGGCGGCGTTCTCCTCGCTGAGCTCCTCGCTGCTAAGGGATACTTTGATTAATGCATAATTCTTAATGCATAATTCATAATTAATGGCTGATCAAAACATTATTGTGATAAAAAGCAAAGATTTCGCCTTGCGCATTATCAACATGTATAAATACCTTACTGTTGAAAAGAAAGAGTTTGTTTTATCAAAACAGGTTCTTCGCTGTGGAACTAGCATAGGTGCAAATGTTAAAGAAGCTATCCGCGGTCAAAGCAAGGCAGATTTCTATGCAAAAATGAATATTGCCCTGAAAGAAGCAAGCGAAACAGAATACTGGCTTGAACTTCTCTTTGAAAGCGGCTATTTGGAAAAATCACACTTTCAAAGTATTTTCCCTGATTGTCAGGAATTGATAAGAATACTCGTTTCTATTTGTAAATCTAAAGATTCATAATTTAATTATGCATTATGCATTATGAATTATGAATTAAACGAAAGGATTTGAGTCTATGAAGAACACCATTTTCACCGGCGCTGGAATCGCTATCATCACTCCTATGAACAGCGACGGTTCTATAAACTACGACGAGCTCGGCCGTATCATCGACAACCAGATCGCTAACGGCACAGACTCCATCATCATCTGCGGCACTACCGGAGAATCCGCTACTATGACTGACGACGAGCACCGCGACTGCATCAAGTTCGCTGTACAGCACGTTGCAGGCAGAGTTCCCGTTATAGCCGGTGCAGGAAGCAACGATACACGCTATGCAGTAGAGCTCTCCAAGGAAGCTGAAGCTGCAGGCGCAGACGCTCTCCTCCACGTAACTCCTTACTACAACAAGGCTACTCAGAGAGGTCTCGCTGCTCACTTCACAGCTATCGCTGATGCTGTAAATATCCCGATAATCCTCTACAACGTTCCTAGCAGAACAGGCTGCGGCTTCGATGTTGCTACCGTTAAGGAACTCTCAAAGCACAGAAACATCGCTGCTATCAAGGAAGCAAGCGGCAACATCAGCTATGTTGCCAAGCTCATCGCTGCCTGCGGCAATGACATCGACGTATACAGCGGCAACGATGATATGGTCGTTCCGATAATGTCACTCGGCGGCAAGGGCGTTATCTCTGTTGCTTCACACGTTATCCCGAAGGAGATGCACGATATGGTTCAGCTCTGTCTCGATAACAATTTCGCTGAAGCTCAGAAGCTCCAGATCGAGTATCTCGACCTCATCAACGACCTCTTTATGGAAGTCAACCCCATCCCTGTAAAGGAAGCTATGAACATGATGGGCTGGAACGCAGGTCCCTGCCGTCTCCCGCTCTGCGATATGACTGACGAGCACAAGGCTAAGCTCCTTGCTACACTCAAGAAGCACAATCTCGTTAAATAAGATACAGCCACCTTATAACAGCAAAGGAAGTGTAAACCATGACTAATATAGTTATCTGCGGCGCAAACGGAAAAATGGGCAAGAACATCTACGCCTGCGCGGCTGAACGTGACGACTGCAAGGTCATCGCCGGAGTTGATATATACACTAAGGAATATGCTGATTTCCCGATAGTTGAAACTCCCGACAAGCTCCCCGCAAAGCCCGATGTTATCATCGACTTTTCCAATCCGGCTCTGCTCGACAGTCTTCTCAGCTACTGCCTTTCAACCGGTACTCCCCTTGTTATCGGTTCCACAGGCTACTCAGACGAGCAGATAGCACAGATCAAGAGCGCTGCTCAGCAGATACCGGTATTCTTCACATTCAATATGTCTCTCGGTATCAATCTTCTCGTTCAGCTCGCTAAGAAGGCTGCTTCCGTTCTCGGTGACCAGTTTGACATCGAGATCGTCGAGAAGCACCACAACCAGAAGATAGACGCTCCCAGCGGCACCGCGATCATGCTCGCAAACGCTATCAACGAGACTCTCAATAATTCCAAGCACTACGTATACGACCGTCACTCACGCCGTCAGAAGCGTGAAAAGACAGAGATAGGCATGCACGCTATCCGCGGCGGCACTATCGTCGGTGAACACGACGTTATCTTCGCAGGTCACGACGAGGTCATCACCCTGTCACACTCTGCTGCTTCCAAGGCTGTTTTCGCAGCCGGAGCTGTAAATGCTGCTGTATTCCTCAAGGATCAGCCGGCAGGTCTCTACGATATGTCTCAGATGGTCTGAGGTAAACAGATATGCTGACTCATACAGGCACACTTACTATCGAGACAGAACGTCTCATTCTCAGAAGATTTGAGTATTCCGACTGCGATGCAGTTTTCAGGAACTGGGCAAGCGATGAACACGTTCAGACTATGTATTCAGAGCCTACCTATCATACAAAAGATGAGGTAAAAGGTCTCCTCGACAAATACATCGGCTCTTACGAAAGAGAAGATTACTACCGCTGGGCAGTCATTGACAAACAGAACGGTGAGTGTATCGGTCAGATAGCTTACTTCCTTGTGGATAACAAGAACCACTTTGCCGAGATAGAATACTGCATAGGTGCTGACTTCCAGTGCAGAGGATACTGCACAGAAGCAGCAAAGGCTGTTATAGCTTTCGGCTTTGAGTCAATGAATCTTCACAAGGTGCAGATATGCACCAAAACTATCAACGCTCCCTCAAAGAGAGTCATCGAGAAATGCGGCTTCACCTATGAAGGCACGCTCAGAGACTACTTCTTTATGAACGGTAAATATGTCGGAAGGCTCTATTTCTCCATTCTCAGGGAAGAATACGAAAGCAGGAAGTAATATGGCTGATAAGGAAACACTCGAAAAAGTACGGGAATTCTTCAAAGGTGACCGTTTTGCCGACGAGGCAGGCATAGTCATCGACGACATCGGTGACCACTACGCAAAGTGCAGTCTCACCATCACAGAGCACCACAAAAACGCTATGGGCGGTGTTATGGGCGGAGTTTACTTCACTCTTGCCGATCTTGCATTTGCTGTCGCTTCAAACTGGCAGGTACCAGGCGTAGTCGGACTCAACTGTGATATTTCTTTTATCGGTACTCCAAAGGATGGCAGACTCATTGCTGAGGCAAAGTTCGTCAAGGAGTCAAAGTTCATCAGCACTTACAATGTTGAAGTCACGGACGGTCTCGGAAACACCGTTGCAGTCGTTCAGTGCCTCGGTTTCAATACAAAGAACAGATAAAACTAAAGCTCCGCCCACAGCGGAGCTTTTTTATTGCAGGTATTATAGCAGCATTTCAATCATACAAAGCTCTTGTTCATTAAAATATATCATATAATCATAACTCCTTTTTACTGATGTTTTCTAATATCAAGATTATAAATAATATTAAGTTTGGTATTGTTATATAAGTCGTAAGTTAGATTGTCAAAATCTTCTCGATAAATTATCGATGCACCTATTCTACATCTGTATACATCATATATGCTTTTATATTTATCTGCGAATTCGTTCAGTTTTTTTTCAGAACAGATGTCATTAGGTAATAATAATTGTGCTACAGATACGACGTTTCCGTTTTTTACACTTTCCTCGTTAATATCATCTCCAAATTGTAGCTCTGTGCCGCGTGGGCGAACATATACCTTAAAATTATCTTTACCAAAATAGCTTTCTAAATATTTTTGTATAGCTTTCTCAGTTTCTTTCCTTACAGCTACAAGCATATAATCATCGCTGTAATTACCGTCGCGGTCATAATTAACAGTGACTATGTTCCTGTCATCCTCTTTATCGTACCCGACAGGAACAAATTCTGTATCCTCTGTGTTCATGAGCCCTGCCTGCGTATGTGATATATACTCAAACTCAACTCCCGGATATTCCTCTTCAAGATATACAAAGGCGCTTTCAATTTCTTTGATACCGCCTTTTTGTCTTCCGTTAAGCTGAGACATTTCCGTTGGCAGACTGTTCTCTTCAAGTATCTTGATCTGCCTGCTGTTCAGAACATCAGGGTTGCTTTGCTTGTATTTCCTGGTTTCGCATGATACAAGACAAGCTGCTGCGATTAGTGCTGTGGTCATTAGTGCGATCAGTTTTTTCATGTATAGTTCCTCCCTTTATGCTGTTATGAGAATTATAACACGTCTGCCGACAATAATCAATTAATAATAGGTTACAATACGGTTTTCAAAGAATACAAAATCCCGATGCTCAGCATCGGGATCAGTTGTTCTATTCGGTTTACGTTTGTTCTGCTAAGTGAATAAGGTACAGCAGCTTTTTATTCAGGCTGCTTAGGAGCTTCTACCTTCTCGGACTTACGTGCTTTTTTACGTGCCTTCTTTATCTCATACATCTTGTCGTCAGCTTCCTGGATTATGCTGTAAAGTGTAGTATGTTCATCCGGCAGCGTGATAACGCTTCCGATACTTGCTGAAAGCACATAGGGTTTACGGATAATTGCATTCATATTGTCTATACGTATGTCAAAACGGCGCTGGAGAGCTTCCGCAGATGATGATGTGACACCTACCTCAAACAGTACGAATTCGTCACCGCCTAGTCTTGCACATATGCTTCTTCTTCCGCAGCACTCCTGTATTACGCTCGCAAGACGCTGTATAGCAAAGTCGCCTTCGTTGTGTCCGTAGTTGTCGTTGATGAACTTCAGGCCGTCCATATCTATGAAGCTGAGCATCACGCGCATCTTCTTTTCAACACATTCCCTGAACATATCATCAGCGATGTTGATAAAGCCGTTTCTGTTGTAGACGTTACAGAGCGGATCAATGACATACAGCTTGTTGAGCTCGTCCATAGCTTTGTTGAGACGGAAGAGCTTTCTGATATTCTCGAGCGAATTGCTTATATTCATCGTGAGCGTATGACAGAGAAGGCTGTATATAGGGAAATCTCCGTTAGTCACAATATAGTAGCCAAGACATCTTTCTCTGAAATGCAGCGGCAGGAAATAGCTTACATTTCCACCTGTCTCAAGCGGTTCGGGATACATATCGCTGCTCGGGAAAAAGTTCACGCTGCGAAGCTCGCCCTTGTCCCATATGAGCGGAGCGGTCATGAATGCCGCATACTCGTTGTCATCGTGAACGATTATCTGATCTGCATTCTCAAAGGAATCCTTCCACTCCTCTGTAAGACAAAGCGCGAATTTCTCACACTCGAGCTCTGAGATGAACTCGCTGAGAGCTTCTGTATGCTCCTTTTCGTCTTCGGTCTCTGCAAGTCTTGCAGTTAGACGGTTGAGCATATTGATATGAGCATTTATCTTCTCAGCGTGAGTGTAGGAATGCTTTTTAAACGACCTGAGATCCTCTGTCTTTTCACAGCCGCAGCCGCAACTCTCGGTAAATACCGGTGTAGCTTCAAGGCTTAAACCTGACGGCATCTCTCCTCCGTTTACAACGTCAGCAAGCATCGAACAGGCATTGTAGCCGACCTCTTCAAGGGGACGTCCGACAGTAGTGAGCGTCGGACAGAAATTCCTTGCGTTGTATGTATTGTCAAAACCGGTGATGATGATATCCTCCGGTATCCTGTAACCGAGCTTCTCGAGCGTAGTGGCTGCTGTAAGAGCCATTGCGTCATTTGCACATATGACTGCATCAGGTGCGGGAAGTCCGCTCTCCACGAAGGTATCGATAGCCTTTTTGCCGTCCTGGCTTCTGAATTCTCCGTAGAATATGCGGTTTTCGTCAACTTCCAGACCATGCCTGTTCATAACTGAACGGAAAGCCTTGAGTCGTGCCTGAGCCTCAGGGTTATTCATAGGGCCGGAAATATAGTTTAGCACCTTTGCACCATGCTTGGTTATAACGTGCTCAACCACATCGTGCATAGCCTTGTTGTTGTCTATGCTGATGTTGCAGAATTCCGGATAATCACCGCAGTCGAATACGACTACCGGCACTCCGGAAGCACGGGCTTTTTTGATAAGCTCGTTTTTAACATCGGTGTCGCTGATAGTGTTGTTCATCAGAATGACACCATCGAATCTTTCAAAATCTATTAGGCGATAGATACTGTATTCGCCTATATCAAAGCGTTTGCTTGCAAGCATTCCGCCGAAAGCCGAAAAATAGCTGACATTTATTTTTTTCTCTCTTGCAGCGCGGTTGATACCGGATATAATGGTCTGCTGGTACTCTTCATCAAGACCAGCAACAGCAACTACAATATTAATGATTTTTTCGTTTCTCATAATCTCACCTACTGACATAGTAACTATTACAATTCATAATGATTTACACCGGAAACCGCTGCGAAACAAAGACTCCGGTCAATTCTGAGCATACTTACATTTATTATATTATACCATTTTTCAGGCTGAATTAAAGCACAAATTATTAATTAAAACATTTTTATAGACTTGCACATCAACGCAGTTCTCCATATATGCAACTTGCACAAGCAGGAAGCAAATAATGATATACAGCATATCAATCCAGGCGCGATTTTTCGCAAAAAACTACTCCCAGGCACAATAAAAAAGGACAGGTATTACCTGCCCCTTTTTCGTCTGCTGATATGCTTCAGCGCTTCGCCGGAGCTTTCCTCTTCTCCGGTCTGAAACCGCCCCTTCCGATGATGTAGTTTCCCATTTTGACTACATCGGCAATATTGAATGCTCCGTCGTTGTTGATATCAGCTGCCGGAACGCTCTCTCCGGCGATCAACTGCCTTTTCAAAAGTATATAATCGAACACATCGACCTTGCCGTCTTCGTTGAGATCACCTGCAAGATACTCGATCTCGGGAACTGACTTCTGCTCCTGCGGAAGTATGTTGAGGAATACATCGAGTGACTTCATCGGCTTGCCGCTGAAATCAAACAGAGCCTGATTGTCAAAGCTCGAACCGTCTGTTTTTGTAACGTGTTCGTCAAATTCCTTTGCGGCTTCGTTTGCCCAGCCGGAACCGTACTGCTCCCAAAGAGCGCGTCGCTGTTCCTGTGATACTCCCTGAGCGCCTATCCAAGCGGGTTCCCAGTAAAATGCACCGAGTCCCCATTTGCCGCAGTCAGCCATAGCCTGGAACGTATCGGTCATGCACTGTATCTGACCGTCCACCGATATGTCATAAGCAAACTCACAGCCTGATGAATAAATGTCAACAGAATTACGAGCACCGTCGCCGTCCTGATTGGTATAGGGATAAGCCGTTTCAGCAACCATAACATACTTGTGATAGGTGTCACCGATGTACTTCATAACGTCCACAAGATTATCTGTACCGCCATGCCAGTAGGGATAGTACGAAGTTGCAAACACGTCATAGTCAAGGTTACATTCATTCATTATCTGTGCATACCACTTGAAATGGTCGGCGTGTGCAGGATTTGCGAAGTGATGTGCTATGAGGATGTTCCTGTCAAAGTCGCGGACAGCCTTGTTTCCGCTCGAGAAGAGGTCGCATATCTTCTTCATATCGGTCTCGCCGCAGAAGAAGCAGTTAGTCTCGTTGCCGACCTGTACCATACCTATATCACCGCCGTCAGCGCTGACAGATTCAAGCACCCACTTTGTCCATTTGTATATCTCCCCCTTGAGGGTGTTGTGGTCGTGTTGCTGCCAGTACTTCGGGCGTTTCTGCTTAGCCGGATCTGCCCAGAAATCAGAATAATGTATGTCCACAAGCAGCTTCATGCCGTGCTCGGCAGCTCTTTTGCCTATCTTGCCTGCAACTTTTACATCATTGTTTCCTCCGCCGTAAGTATGGCCGTTGCCGTCGTTAGGCTCATTCCACACACGTACTCTTACGTAGTTTACTCCGTGATCTTTGAGAATATCAAAGATGTCGCGTTCTTTTCCGTTGTCGTCATAGAATTTCACTCCTGAAGCCTCTACCGCCTCTATCGAGGAAACGTCCACTCCTCTTATAGGTTCACCGCCGTTGATGCTCTGATCAAACTGCGTAAAGGTAACTGCTCTCTCAACAGCACGAACATTCTCCGTTTTTTCCTGCGCTGCGCTGCAGGCTGCCCCGAGAGATATAACGGCAGATGCTGCAAGCGCTGTGATTTGTTTTATAAACATTTCCTACCTCCTGTGTATAAACTCTGTTACCTCAATTATACTGAGTTACAGCAGGTTTGTCAATCATATCCGTTGTGAATTATATTCGCACAGAGATTTCGCTGATAAGGCATAGAAAAAGAGTCCGGAATATTTCCGGACTCCTGAGATGTCATTAAAGAAGAGTAATGCCATTTTCAGCGCATTTCTCTATCATATCATCAGGCCATATCGAGGACTGTACCTCACCAATATGTGCCTTGTTGAGCAGGAACATACACAGTCTTGACTGTCCGATACCGCCGCCGATAGTGAGCGGAAGAGTTCCGTCTGCTATCATCTTGTGGTACTTGTACTGCATCCTGTCCTCTGCACCGCACTCAGCAAGCTGAGATTTGAGTGAATTCTCGTCAACTCTGATACCCATTGAGGAGATCTCGAGTGAATCGTTAAGAGTCTCGTCCCAGAAGAGGATATCTCCGTTGAGTGACCAGTCATCGTAGTCGGGAGCTCTGCCGTCGTGCTTCTCACCGCTCTTGAGCTTGCCGCCGATACCCATAAGGAATACTGTCTTGTGCTCCTTGGTGATGAGTCTTTCTCTCTCGTGGCCTGTCTTGTCAGGATACATATCCTCAAGCTCCTGAGTTGTAATGAAGAATACGTCTGTGCAGATCTCTCCTGCTATCTGAGGATAACGAAGACCTACCTTGCGCTTTGTATAGGCTACTGCCTTTACAACAGACTTTACAGTGTCCTTGAGGAACTCGATGTTTCTCTGCTCGCGTGTAACTACCTTCTCCCAGTCCCACTGGTCTACGAAGATAGAATGTGTATTGTCTGTATCATCGTCACGGCGGATAGCGTTCATATCAGTGTAGATGCCCTCACCCGGCTTGTATCCGTAACGGTAGAGAGCCATTCTCTTCCACTTGGCAAGAGACTGTACTACTTCTGCTTCGCTTCCTATTTCCTTTATGTCGAAATCCACCTTGCGCTCAACTCCGTTGAGGTCATCATTGATACCGCTGCCCTTCTTTACGATAAGAGGAGCAGATACGCGGTCAAGCGTCAATGCGAATGAGAGCGCCTGCTGGAAAACGTCCTTGATGTATTTGATTGCGTGCTGAGTCTCTCTCAGCGTGAGAGCCGATTTATAGCCCTCGGGAATATACAGCGATCTTGACATAGTAATCACTTTCCTTTACTTGAAATAGAATATTTGAACAACAGCCGGCGCCATTGACGGCTGCTGTGCTGTACTGAAACTGTAAGGAACTTAATCTGCACGGGTAAGTGTACCTATTTCACCGTCCCCACTGGCAATTATCATTGTATCATCATCTATGAAACGAACTCTTGCAGGCTCCTTGTCGCTGTCATCGCTTGTGAGAGTTCCCTCGTCATCGTCATAGATAAAGTCCTTGGTATAGGAAAAATTCATATAAGCTACTCCGCTCTCAACGAATTCAAGTCCGCTCTCAACGAATTCAAGGCTTCCGTTCTTAGTGTCTCCGGAGCCGAAATCTTTGGGAATATCGTACTTACCGTATATGTCGTCTGATTTCTTATCACGTGTAAATGTGGTGTACTTACCATTGACGCCAGCCTTGAAAGACTTTCCGTCAAAGTCGTATATCGGCGCACAGATTCCGCCCATACAGAAAGTCGTGCCCTTCATATAGTCCTTATCCTTTTCAATATAGAGTGAATTAGGCTCTTCATCCTTGATGCACATAACAGATGACATATCGACGTTCATGTTGATGGTGCAGATACCGTCGTCATCGAATTCCATATAGCAGTCGGTGATACTAAATCCTCTGAAATCTTTTTCACCGATAAATGTTTCAATCGTATCTTCGTCAATTGCCCACTTTCCGATAATATCTCCGCCGATCTCGCCGGGAAGATCATCATCAGAAATTGATGAAGTTGTCTTTTCCTTCTTCTTTGACTTTTTAGTAGTTGCTTCTGTCTCGTCCTCAGTTTCGTCTTCCTCAGTTGCCTTCTGCTTACGGCTCTTCTTTGTAGTAGCTTCGGTCTCGTCCTCGTCGGTAGCCTTTTCCTTAGACTTCTTGTTCTTCTTTGTAGACTCTGTCTCGTCCTCTTCGGTATCGTCTTCGTCAGTTTCGTCCTCATCGTCAGTGGATGAAGCGGAAGTCTTTGACTTCTTGGAAGTGCTTTCGGAACCGTCGTCACTGTCTCCGCAAGAAGTGAAAGAGCAAGCGAGCAGCATACTTACTGCAAGGATAGAAATAAGCTTTTTCATAATGATCTTTTCCTTTCTGATATGTTATTAATGTTTATCGGATAGAACCAACAGTTCTCGGGAAGAGGATAACGTCGCGGATGTTAGCCATACCCGTTGTGTACATGATAAGTCTCTCGAAGCCGAGTCCGAATCCGCCGTGCGGTACTGTACCGTACTTTCTGAGGTCGAGGTAATCAGCATAGGGTTCCATGCTCATTCCTCTCTCCTGCATAGCAGCGATGAGCTTGTCGTAGTCAGCCTCACGCTCGCTTCCGCCGATGATCTCGCCAACGCCGGGAACAAGAAGATCAACAGCTGCAACAGTCTTTCCGTCGGGGTTCTGCTTCATATAGAAAGACTTTATCTCCTTGGGATAATCTGTTACGAATACAGCCTTCTTGAATACCTTCTCAGAGAGGTATCTCTCGTGCTCTGTCTGGAGATCGCAGCCCCACTCTACGGGGTATACGAAGTTCTCTCCGGACTTCTTGAGAAGCTCGATAGCCTCTGTGTAGGTAACTCTGCCGAATTCGTGTGAAATGAGCTCTTCAAGACGAGCCTTGAGTCCCTTTTCAAAGTGAGCGTCGAAGAATGCTACTTCATCAGGACACTTCTTGAGAAGATCACCGATAACGTACTTGAGCATATCCTCAGCAAGCTCGATTACATCGTCGAGTTCCATGAAAGCTACCTCGGGCTCGATGTGCCAGAATTCAGCAAGGTGCTTGGGAGTGTTGGAGTTCTCAGCACGGAATGAAGGTCCGAATGTGTAGATCTTACCCATAGCAGTAGCTGCCATTTCGCCTTCGAGCTGTCCGGATACTGAAAGTCCTGCACGCTTGCCGAAGAAGTCGTTTGCATAGTACTCTTCTTCTGTCTTATACTCAGTTGTGAAGCCGTTTGTTGTTACCTGGAACATCTCGCCGGCGCCCTCACAGTCACTGCCTGTGATAAGGGGAGTATTTACGTAAACGTAGTTGTGTTCCTGGAAATAGCGGTGTATAGCTGCTGCGAGCACTGAGCGTACTCTCCATACAGCATTGAAAGTATTCGTACGTCCTCTGAGGTGAGGGATAGTACGGAGGAATTCGAGTGTGTGGCCCTTCTTCTGGAGGGGGTAATCTGTGGGGGCATCACCGAGAACTGTAAGAGCATCAGGTGTGATGTTGATCTCGACAGTATTGTTTCTGCCGGCAACTACTGTACCCTCTACCTTAACAGCCATACCTACTCTTGGCTCCTTGAAGTCGCTGTCGCCTTTTTCAACTACGACCTGGATATTCTTGAGAGAAGTACCGTCGTTGAGCTCGATGAAAGCTACGCTCTTGGAGTTTCTTGAAGTACGTACCCAGCCGCATACTGTAACAGTCTTGCCGACGTACTCCTGTGAGGTGATGACATTTTTGATGTCGATGTGTTTCATTATAATCTTTCCTTTCCGTAATTATTCAGGACGAGGAAATACAAAAAGCTCCCGTCCTACTACAGGACGGGAGCATAATACCCGTGGTGCCACCTGAATTATCGCAAAAGCGATCACTTTTGAGCCGCTGTAACGTGCGGAACACGTCTCGCCTACTGGGTGCAAAGCCTTTCAGTCTGAAGCTCGGAAGTGTTATTCATACGAACTCTGATATGCGGCTCTCACCTGCCCCGCACTCTCTGGGAACGAATTTTCGTACTACTTCTCTTCGTCATAGCATTTGATGAGCATATTATAACACTTTATCCGGCGTTTGTCAATAGTCATTTTTTGCTTAATGAACTGATTTTTCACAACTATCAGTAATATCATATTTGTGCAAGTTGTATAATGAGAGTGATGATGCGCATTGATTTACCGCCTTTTAACTCGAACAAAGTTATTAATAAACTGTTAAATATGACAAAGTTTCCCAAACACTAACGGCTGTTATTGATTTTTTATAGAAAAAATGCTATAATAATTATATTGAGTTCATACAATGTTAATATTTTGTAGATTTCTACTTCAACTATACACAGAGTAATTTCTCCTGGAGGAAAAATACAATGAAAATGGTAAGATGTCCTGAAAAGCATTTCTACGATTCTGACAAATACTCAACCTGTCCGCTCTGCGAGAAAAACAAGCGCAAAGCCGGTATCGCAACAGAAGATGATAGTCAGCGTAAAACAAGGATAGTAAAACTCAATCTCAGAGCTGCAAAACACAAGCTGGAAGTTAGACCCGAGGTTAAACCTGCTGAACAGACAAAGCCGGAAATCAAGTCCGAAGCTAAGCCTGCCGAACAGAAAAAGCCTGAGGTCAAGTCCGAGGCTAAGCCTGCCGAGCAAAAGAAGCCTGAGGTTAAGTCCGAGGCTAAACCTGTTGAACAGAAAAAGCCGGAATTTATAATGCCCGAGCTCAAAGCCGAAATAAAACCGACAGATAATAAGAAAAGCGAAGCAAAAGCTGCTCCCCACCCGGCTGAACCTAAAAAGCCGGAAGCTAAAAAGGAAAAGCAGCCTTTCAATACAAAGAACAGTGAAGAGCTCGTTTCAATGATAAGGGACGCTATACCGGCACCACCGAAGCTCTATACCCCTGCTTCATCGCAGATAAACAGCTACGAACCCAAACGCAGCAAAACAGAGCCGAAAGAAATAAAGTTCCCGGATAAAAAGCATTCACAGCAGAAGCCTGCATTCCAGGCGCAGCAGCCAAAGCCGTCCTCACCATCACTCAAAGCAGAGATGGTTTCAGAGGAAGACCTTATGCCGAAGCGCACTCCAAAGGAAGAAATACCTGCTGAGATCGTTCTTGGTTTGGATAAGAAGGCTGTTAAGCCTGAGCCGCCTAAGGCTCCCGAGAAGAAGCCTGAGCCTGTAAAGGCCGAGAAAGCTCCCGAGAAGAAGCCTGAACCAGTAAAGGCTGAAAAGGCTCCTGAGAAGAAAGCTGAACCCGTAAAGGTCGAAGTTCACGAGAAAAAGTCTGAAAAGAAACCTGAGAAGATTACAAAAGAACAGGTCATCTCCGAACTCAAGGAGCTCGAGGAAGTTGAGAACGCTGAGGATATCGTTATCGACGATACCAATAATATGGCTATCAACCCCAAAACAGGAACTCTTGTGAAATACATAGGCACTACCGAAGCCATAAAGATACCCGATACCATTACTACTATCGGAAAATACGCGTTCCGCGGTAACGAGACTCTTAAAAAGGTTGTTCTGCCTGACAGCGTAAAGATCATCGACAAATTTGCCTTCTGCCACTGCTTTGCACTTGAGGAGATAGTTCTCCCGAACTCTCTTGAAGCTATCGGCGAGAATGCTTTCCTGAAGTGTCTCCGTCTGCGCACTATAAACTTCCCCGAATCGCTCAAGCGTATCGGAAAAGGTGCTTTCGGACGCTGCAACTCCCTTGAAAACCTCGTTCTTCCGGCTTATCTCCAAAGGATAAGCGACCTCACTTTCTTCTCCTGCAAGAGACTCAGAAGAGTGGTCATTCCCGGATCTGTAGAGAGTATCGGAAACTCTGCATTCTCCGAGTGCTACAACCTCAAAAAACTGGTCATCTCAGACTCAGTTACAATGATAGGTGAAAGTGCTTTCTCATGGTGCAGAACTCTCGACACCATAACGATCCCGTCAAGTGTCAAGACTATCGGTAACTGGGCGTTCTACGGCTGTCAGAACCTCAGCACCCTCCGCATAAGCTGGCAGACAAAGGACATCAAGGAAGACGCTTTCACAGGCTGTGAAAACCTCTTCAACATCAACATAACCGAATTTGATAACCCGGATATCAAAATGGACGAGATCAAGAAAGGTCATCGTCAGACAGTCCGTGTACTGAAACAGATCAACCGCAAAAAGGCTGAAAGCTACGCCCGCGATCACGGTATCAGTATGCTGTTTATGTAAATATCCAATAGCCGCAGAGTGTTTAACGCTCCTGCGGCTTTTATTTTGCAGCGGCTCTTAATATCAGCCAATTTGTTTCAGCACTTTTTTGCTCATATCTCTTGATTTTCACAAAATAACGTGATATAATGTAATGGTGTCCGAAAGACACATCCGGGGAGCTTGCGGTACAGGCTGAGAGGAAGGTGACACCTTCGACCCGTTGACCTGATTTGGATAATGCCAACGTAGGGAAACTGATCTTACAGAATTGTTTCAGGGAACTGCGTTATGCGGTTCCCTGTTTTTATAGGAGGTAATGCTATGGTTAAAATAAACGGCGAAATGCTCGAAAAAGACGGCATGACCGTTGCCGATGTGCTCGCAGAGATGGAAACAAGCTCACAGCGCGTTGCAGTAGAGATCAACGAGAACATCGTTCCAAAAGCTGAATACAGCAGCACCGTCCTCAAAGACGGCGATGTTGTCGAGGTTGTCCGCTTCGTAGGAGGAGGCTGATATGCCCATACCTACCAAAGAAGAGATGTACAATGCACTTGTTGAGCGTCATGGCAGGGAGCTCCAGGAGAAATTCGCGGCAGCTTCAGTTGCTGTATGCGGACTCGGCGGTCTTGGCTCAAATATAGCCATCGCACTTGCCCGTGCAGGAGTCGGAAGTCTCCACATCATCGACTTCGACTGCGTGGACATCTCAAACCTCAACCGGCAGCAGTATTTCCCGGAGCAACTCGGTCTGCCGAAATCTCAGGCGCTATCTGATACATTAAAGAGAATAGCTCCCTACTGCAATATCACGGCTGACTGCGTTAAGCTCACAGAGGATAATATCCCGGAACTGCTGAAAAATGATGACTATATCTGTGAAGCCTTCGACAAAGCCGATCAGAAAGCAATGCTGGTGAACTGCGTGCTTGAAAATATGCCGGAAAAGTACCTCGTTTCCGGTTCCGGCATGGCAGGACTTTCAACAGCAAATACCATAAAAACCCGAAAGATAACAAAACGGTTCTACGTCTGCGGTGACGGTGTAAGCGATGTTTCAGACGGTCTCGGACTTGTCTCGGCAAGAGTCATGGTCTGTGCCGCACATGAAGCAAATGCGGTTCTCCGCCTTATCGCCGGCGAGACCGAAGAATAAAGGAGTAAAATCAATGAACAAGGACGATAAACTCATTATCGGCGGTCACGAATTCAGTTCGAGATTCATTCTCGGCTCGGGAAAGTATTCCCTCAATCTTATCGAAGCCGCTGTTAAGTACGCAGGCGCTGAGATAATCACTCTCGCTGTACGCCGTACAAATTCCAAGGAGCACGAGAATATCCTCGACTATATCCCGAAGAACGTAACTCTGCTCCCCAACACTTCCGGTGCAAGAAACGCTGACGAAGCAGTCCGCATAGCAAGACTTGCCCGTGAACTCGGCTGCGGTGACTTCGTAAAGATCGAGATCATGCGCGACTCCAAGTACCTCCTCCCCGACAACCAGGAGACTGTCCGTGCAACTGAGATACTCGCTAAGGAAGGCTTCGTGGTAATGCCTTATATGTACCCCGACCTCAACACAGCGCGTGACCTCGTGAACGCAGGTGCGGCTTCCGTTATGCCGCTCGCTTCCCCTATCGGTTCAAACAAGGGACTTGCAACACGCGATTTCATACAGATACTCATTGACGAGATTGACCTTCCTATCATCGTTGACGCTGGTATCGGACGTCCTTCACAGGCGTGCGAGGCTATGGAAATGGGTGCAGCTGCTGTTATGTCCAATACAGCTCTCGCAACAGCCGGCGACCTCCCCGTAATGGCTGAGGCTTTCAGACAGGCTGTTGAAGCAGGAAGAAAGGCGTACCTTGCCGGACTCGGAAGAGTTCTCACAAGAGGAGCTTCACCGTCTGACACGCTGACAGGTTTCCTGCACGACTAAATTCTAATTCATAATGCTGAATTCATAATTCATAATTGTGGTGTCCACTACGTGGACGGATTTAAAGAACAGTTCCGTGAACTCTTTTTAAATCTATCGCGTCAGCGATTCCATTAATTACGCATTATGCATTATGCATTAAATAAACATTCTCAATTCAATATTCGATTATTGCTGATAAGAAGGTTAACTAATGGATAATAACTACTTCGTGGATTCGGACAAGCTCTCCGAAACCGCACTCGCTAAAAAACACGCGCTCGAGAATGATCCCTCGTCGCGTACAGACCACATGGCTTACATGGAGGGTATGGAGCAGATAAAGTCCGATGTTATGGAACGTGTGCTCTCTGAGATGAACTCCTACGACTACGATTCGTACACCTATGCAGATGTCCGTGCAGCTCTCGCTCACGACAATTGCACAGTTGAGGACTTCAAAGCACTTCTCTCACCTGCCGCTGAACCATTCCTTGAGAAAATGGCTGAAAAAGCCCGTCTCGAAACTCAGAAGCACTTCGGCAACACGGTCTACCTTTTCACTCCGCTCTACATAGCGAATTACTGCGAGAACTACTGCGTATACTGCGGCTTCAACTGCTACAACGATATCAAGCGCATGAAGCTCAATATGGAGCAGATAGAGCATGAAATGAAGGTCATTGCCGAAAGCGGAATGGAAGAGATACTCATTCTCACCGGTGAGAGCCGCGCTCAGAGCAGCGTTGAATACATCGGTGAAGCCTGCAAGCTCGCAAGAAAGTATTTCCGTATGGTCGGCATAGAGATTTACCCCGTCAACACCGAGGAGTATCGCTATCTCCATGAATGCGGTGTCGATTACGTCACAGTTTTCCAGGAGACCTACAACAGCGACCGCTACGAACAGCTCCATCTTCTCGGTCACAAGAGAGTTTTCCCATACCGCTTTGAGGCTCAGGAACGCGCTCTTATGGGCGGCATGAGAGGTATAGCATGTTCTGCTCTGCTCGGACTCTCCGACTTCCGCAAGGACGCTCTCGCAAGTGCTCTGCACGTATATTATCTACAGAGAAAGTACCCCCACGCTGAGATCTCGCTCTCATGTCCGAGACTCCGTCCGATCATCAACAACGACGAGATAAATCCCCTCGACGTTCACGAAAAACAGCTCTGTCAGGTACTCTGCGCTTATCGTATATTCCTGCCGTTCTGCGGCATAACCGTTTCCTCGCGTGAGAGCGAATCATTCAGAAACGGTATCGTCAAGATAGCCGCTACCAAGATCTCCGCCGGAGTTTCCACAGGTATCGGCGACCACGAGAGCAAATATACAGGCAAGGACAGCGACTCCGCTGAGGGTGACGAGCAGTTCGAGATAAACGACAGCAGAAGCTTCAGCCAGATGTACAAGGATATGTCCGGCGAAGGTCTCCAGCCTGTCCTCAATGACTACCTCTATGTCTGATATAATATGTGTGACCAACCGCAGGCTGTGCAAGGAGGACTTTCTCCTTCGCATTGAAAAGATAGCCGCTGCCGGACCGGCTGCGGTGATACTGCGTGAAAAAGATCTGTCCCCTGACGAATACGGAAGACTGGCAGAAAAGGTAATGGATATCTGCGGAAAGTACGGCGTAAAGTGCATACTTCATAATTTTGCTGAAACTGCCGCTTCGCTCGGTGCGGAAAGAATACATCTTCCGCTTCACAAGCTAATGGAACTGCCGGACAGTTTAAAGAATAGTTTCAGAGAGATAGGTGCTTCCTGCCATTCGGTCAGTGACGCTCTCGCGGCAAAACAGCTCGGAGCTTCGTACATAACTGCCGGACACGTTTTCGTCACTGACTGCAAAAAAGGTCTTGCGCCGCGCGGACTCGGTTTCCTGAAAGATGTCTGTGAAAGCGCCGGTATGCCGGTCTATGCTATCGGCGGCATTTCACCCGAGAACGCCGCTTCCGCCCGTGAAACCGGTGCTGCCGGGCTGTGCGTTATGAGCGGACTAATGGTATGCGATGATCCGGCTCTCTACATCAAGCAATTCGGAGGTAACATATGAAACTTGAAAAGGATATGCTGAAGCTCTATGCGATTACCGACCGCGGCTGTCTCAGAGGACGTGACCTCGCTCAGCAGGTCGAAGAAGCCATCATCGGCGGCGCTACCTGTATACAGCTCCGTGAAAAGAACATCAGCTATGAGGAACTCGTTCGTGAAGCCGCCGCTCTGAAAAAAGTCTGCGTGAAGTACGGTGTTCCACTGATTGTCAATGACGACTGGAAAGCGGCTGTCGAAAGCGGTGCCGACGGAGTTCATGTCGGTATAGAAGACGCTCCTGTCGATGAAATAAGACGTATCGCCGAAAAGGATTTCATAATCGGCGCTACTGCAAAAACAGTTGAACAGGCACAGGCTGCCGAAGCTGCCGGTGCTGACTATCTCGGAGTGGGAGCTGTATTCCCTTCTCCGACCAAGACCAACGCTGTCCGCATAACACCGGAACAGCTCCGCAGTATATGCGGTTCAGTATGTATACCGGCTGTTGCGATAGGCGGTATCACACGCGATAATCTCGATGAGATAGCCGGCTGCGGTCAGGCTGGCATCGCAGTAGTTTCAGCGGTATTTGCCGCTGACGACGTTAAGGCTGCCGCAGAGGAGCTCCTCGCAGCCGTGAACAAATGCTTGTAAAAGCCGGCTCGTCCAGCTTTTCAGAAAGGAATATTACTATGAATACAGCTCTGACTATTGCCGGAAGCGACTGCTCCGGCGGCGCAGGTATCCAGGCTGACATCAAGACTATGGCGATGAACGGCGTTTACGCTATGAGTGCGATAACCGCTCTGACAGCACAGAACACCACGGGTGTCGTATCAGTCAGCGAGGTGACACCGGAATTCCTCCGCCAGCAGATAGATGCGGTTTTCGAGGACATTCGCCCCGATGCCGTCAAGATAGGCATGGTATCTTCAGCAGAACTCGTAGAAGTCATCGCAGAGCGTCTGCGTCACTATGAAGCCGAGAATATCATCGTCGATCCGGTCGCAGTTGCCACAAGCGGTTCTTCGCTCAGCAGCAGCGAAGCCTACGAAGTCCTGAAAAAGCAGCTTCTCCCTATCGCTGCTCTCGTTACTCCGAATATCCCCGAAGCAGAGCTTCTGTCCGGTATGAAGATCGGCAGCGATAACGATATGGTCGCAGCAGCTAAGATCATCTGCGAAGAGTACGGCTGCAACGTTCTCTGCAAGGGCGGTCACAGCGTCAATGATGCAAACGACCTGCTGTTCCGCATTAACGGCACACACAACTGGTTCACCGGAAAGCGCGTGGACAATCCCAATACTCACGGCACAGGCTGCACTCTTTCAAGCGCTATCGCAGCCAATCTCGCAAAAGGCCACTCAATGCCTGAGGCTATCAGCCTCGCTAAAGAATATATTTCCGGTGCTCTCGGAAGTATGCTCGACCTCGGCAGCGGAAGCGGCCCCCTTGATCACATATTCGACCTCAACAGCAGGTTCAAAAACTAATACTGAAAGGATTATAATATGAGAAATTACAGCACACAGATGGAAGCTGCCAAGAAAGGCATCATCACTCCCGAAATGGAGATCGTAGCCAAGAAGGAATACATCGATCCCGAAGAGCTCCGTGCACTCGTTGCCAAGGGTGAAGTATGTATCCCCTGCAACGTGAACCATAAGTCGATCTCACCTGAGGGTATCGGTACACGTATGCGTACCAAAATAAATGTAAACCTCGGCATCTCCGGCGACGTAAAGAACTACGACATGGAGATGGAAAAGGTCGATATGGCTATAAAGTTCGGTGCAGAAGCTATTATGGACCTCAGCAACTACGGAAAGACAAACACATTCCGTCAGGCTCTCGTTGAGAAGTCTCCTGCTATGATCGGTACTGTTCCTATGTACGACGCTATCGGATACCTAGACAAGGATCTCCTCGAGATAACAGCGCAGGACTTCCTCAAGGTCGTTCGTGCTCACGCTGAGGAAGGCGTTGACTTCATGACTATCCACGCCGGTATCAACAAGCGTGCCGTTGAAGCTTTTGTCCGCGACAAGAGAAAGATGAACATCGTTTCACGCGGCGGCTCACTCCTCTTCGCATGGATGGCTATGACAGGCAACGAGAACCCGTTCTACGAATACTACGATGAAGTTCTCGACATCCTCCGTGAATTCGACTGTACTATCAGCCTCGGAGACGCTCTCCGTCCCGGCTGTCTCGATGACGCTACCGACGGCGGTCAGATTGCTGAACTAATTGAGCTCGGAGCTCTCACAGAACGTGCATGGGCTAAGGACGTTCAGGTAATGGTTGAAGGTCCCGGACATATGGCTATGGATCAGATCGCTGCTAATATGAAGCTCCAGAAGCGTATCTGCCACAACGCTCCTTTCTACGTTCTCGGACCTCTTGTTTCTGATATATTCCCCGGATACGACCACATCACATCAGCTATCGGCGGCGCTATCGCTGCTGCAAACGGAGCTGACTTCCTCTGCTATGTAACTCCTGCAGAGCACCTTCGTCTCCCTGATGCTGACGACGTTAAGGAAGGTATCATCGCAAGCCGTATCGCTGCTCACGCTGCTGATATCGCTAAGGGTATACCCCACGCTATGGACGCTGACAACGCTATGGCTACTGCACGTCATGCTCTTGACTGGGAGAAGATGTTTGAGATAGCTGTTGATCCGGAAAAGGCTCGCCGCTATTATGAAAGCACACCTATCGCTGAGCGCCACACCTGTTCAATGTGCGGAAAGATGTGTGCTGTACGTACAACAAATATGATCCTCAACGGCGAAAAGGTAGAGTTCTGCTCGGAAAAATGATCCGAACAGACAGCTGTGTTGACCTATGCTGCGGAAGCAGTACAGCTATACATAAAGAATACGGGCGGATGTACGCATCCGTCCGTACTTTTTTGCCCTGAAACGAAAAAAATCCTTGATTTTTTGTTGGAACTGGTATATAATTAATATGATATTTCAGGAGGTAATTACATATGATAACGGAAAGCAAAATAGGTTTCGACAACGAAAAATATCTCAGGATGCAGTCTGAGCACATCAGAGAGCGTATCGCGCAGTTCGGCGACAAGCTCTACCTCGAATTCGGCGGAAAACTCTTCGACGACTATCACGCTTCGAGAGTCCTCCCCGGCTTCAAGCCTGACAGCAAGCTCCAGATGCTCCTTCAGCTCAAGGACGAGGCTGAAATAGTGATCGTCATCAACTCCGATGACATCGAGAAGAACAAGATACGCGGCGACCTCGGTATCACATACGACGTCGATGTTATCCGTCTCTTCAACGTATTCACAAAGATCGGACTTTACGTAAGCAGCGTCGTTCTCACAAGATATGACAATCAGCCTACCGCAGATGCTTTCCAGAGCCGTCTCGAAGCTCTCGGCATAAAGGTTTACCACCATTACAGTATCAAGGGCTACCCGTCAAATCTGAAATACATCATCAGCGATGAGGGCTATGGCAGAAACGACTACATCGAGACATCACGCAAGCTCGTTGTAATTACCGCACCCGGTCCGGGAAGCGGTAAAATGGCTACCTGTCTCTCACAGCTCTACCATGAGCACAAGCGCGGCATAAATGCCGGCTATGCTAAGTTCGAGACTTTCCCCATATGGAACTTACCTCTCCGTCACCCCGTAAATATCGCCTATGAGGCTGCTACTGCCGATCTCAATGACGTCAATATGATAGATCCTTTCCACCTCGAAGCCTACGGAAAGACTACTGTAAACTACAACCGTGATGTCGAGATATTCCCCGTTCTCAACGCTATGTTTGAGATGATCCTCGGCGAATCGCCTTACAAGTCGCCTACTGATATGGGCGTAAATATGGCAGGAAACTGCATCATCAACGACGAGAATACCTGCAAGGCTGCCCGCGATGAGATAATCCGCCGCTACTACGTTGCTATGTGCGACAACAAGAAGGGACTTATCCCGACAGAGGAAGTTGTTAAGCTTGAACTCCTCATGAAGCAGGCAAATGTTACTGCTGACGACAGAAAGGTCATCGCAGCCGCTCTCAAACGCGAACAGGAAACAGGAGCTCCGGCTGCTGCTATGGAACTCCCGGACGGCACTATCCTCACAGGAAAGACCTCTGACCTCCTCGGAGCAGTATCTGCTCTTCTGCTCAATGCTCTCAAGCACTTCGCAGGAATCGACGACAGCGTTCTCCTGATGTCGCCCCACGTTATCGAGCCCATCATGGACCTCAAGGTAAACCACCTCGGCAACAACAACCCGAGAATACATACAGACGAGACTCTCTACGCCCTTTCTATCTGCGCTACAACTGACGATAACGCAAAGAAGGCTATGGAACAGCTCTCGAAGCTCCGCGGCTGCGAAGTTCACTCCACCGTTATCCTCTCCCCTGTTGATGAGAGAATATTCAAGAGACTCGGTGTGAACCTCACCTGCGAACCCAAATACAGCAACTGATGATAAGGGACTGCTCTCGGGCAGTCCCTTTTTATGTGTTCTATTTGACTTTTTATGGTTATCATAGTATAATTGTTATGGCAGTACCGCTGTTTGTGTACTGTACCGCTTAACTATTACGGAGATGTTTATGAATACTTCAGTTGTTATAGTATGCGCCGGAAATTCCACGCGAATGGGCGGCGTAAACAAGATTTTGCTCCCACTCGGAGACAGGCTCGTTATCGGCGTTACGATGCAGGCTTTTCAGAAATGTGAAAGCGTTTCAGAGATCGTCATAGTAGCACGCGAAAGCGACATACCTGCTATCAAAGCAGAAGCAGAAGCTGCCGGCATCACAAAGCTCGCTGCCTGCACCACCGGCGGAAAGACTCGCCAGGAGAGCGTTATCAACGGCATTAAGATGATCTCAAAGGACTCGCAGCTCGTTGCAGTCCATGACGGTGCCCGTCCGCTCGTCAAGCCGGAACACATCGAAAAGGTCATTAAGGACGCTTCTGTATTCGGAGGCGCAACACTCGGAGTCCCGGTAAAGGATACGATAAAGACTGTCGATGACGGACTTATCACAGACACACCGCCGCGCAGTTCGCTCTACATCACACAGACTCCGCAGATATTCAAACGCAATCTTTATTTTGAGGGTATCGACTTCGCTCTCGAACACGGTCTCGATTTCACTGACGACTGCCAGCTCGTTGAAGCTATCGGCGGCAAAGTCGCTATGACTACCGGAGATTACACAAATATCAAGATAACCACTCCCGAGGACATCAAACTCGCGGAAGTGTTAATGAAGCTCTGAGACAGGAGGATAATTATGTTCAGGATAGGTCACGGATATGACGTTCACAAGCTCGTCGAGGGCAGAAAGCTGATACTCGGCGGCGTTGATATACCGCACACAACAGGTCTGCTCGGTCACTCTGATGCAGATGTTCTTGTACACGCGATCATGGACTCTATGCTCGGAGCACTCGCACTCGGCGATATAGGTCACCTCTTCCCTGACACTGCTGCCGAATACGAAGGTGCTGACAGTATGAAGCTCCTGGCTGAAGTCGTGAAAGTTTGCCGCGAAAACGGCTACTGTATCGGCAACATAGACGCAACTGTAATTGCTCAGGCACCGAAGCTCGCTCCGCACATCATCACAATGCGTGAGAACATCGCTAAAGTCTGCGGATGTGACGTTTCACAGATAAGTGTCAAGGCAACAACCGAGGAACATCTCGGCTTCACCGGTGAAAAGCTCGGCATCTCAGCGCACTCAGTCGCTTTAATGAAAAAATTATGATATGATACTTAACAATACTATGCCGCATCTTAAATGATGCGGCACTTTTATTTGCGCCATGCCAGTCTATTTATAATTTAAGCAGCTACTTAAATTTGTATTTTTCATAAAAATCGCTTGACAAACCGTAAACTTCCAGTTATAATATAGATAGGATAATTCGATCCTGGGGATATAATTTAATCAACAGTTAATTAATTGTTAACTGAATAATTGTTTTAAGGAGGACATAAAAAATGCACAATCCACTAAAAAGATCAGTAGGGATCTTTTCAGCAGCAGCTCTTACAGCTGTTCAGAGCTTGTCTTTTTCAACAGCTGCACCTGTATCAGCAGCTGACACAACTAAGTTTCCGTATGTGATCGAAGGTGAAGATCTCACGGACGCTACTCTCTGGACAAGTATCTATGCTGATGAGGTACCCGGTTACTCTGGCGAAGGCTTCTTCTACCTTTCCGCTTCACCGGCATCTTTCACGGTGACAGTTCCCGAAGACGGTATGTACACCATAACAGTACGCGGCGCTCAGATACTCAATCAGGAAGGCAGAATGCAGACTCTCAAGATCAACGGTAAGGCTTATACCACGACCGCTGACTACTCAAGAGAGTGGAGGGACTATAATTTCGGAGTTGTACGTCTTTCAAAGGGTGAGAATACTCTTGAATTCGTACCTACATACGGATATATGGCGATCGACTACATAACCGTTTCCGAAGCAGAGTTCCCGGACCTTTCAAAGGCATCAAGTGAGACCTGTGATCCCGATGCTACTTCCGAGACAAAGGCTCTGATGAAATATCTCCACAGCGTTTACGGAAGCAACATTCTCTCAGGTCAGCAGCAGATATACGGCGGTGGAAACACAATTCAGACCACTATCCGCTACGACAGCAATTCCGACAAGTGTACAGACCAGGACGGCGTTGAGTACACTATCGACAAGGACAGCTACGACAAGGACGAACAGGGCAATAAGTTCCCGTGGCATTGTACAGGTCCTGACGGAAGAGTTTACACTTACAGCACTCAGAACCGCAATTACACATATAATAACTACGAAAAGGACGTTGAGCTCATTAACGAGCTCACAGGTAAATATCCGGCTATCCAGGGCTTCGACTTCGGAAGCTACTGCCCATGCTACGCATGGGACGACGGAGTTGCCGGCAGAATGATAGACTGGACAAATGAAAAGGGCGGTATCTGTACAGCTTCATGGCACGTAAATGTTCCAACCGATACTGCTGATTATACTCTCGGCGAGCCCCTTGATTTCTCCAAGACCACTTACAGTGAGAAAACTAATTTCAAGACTGCGAACTGTCTGGTAGAGGGTACTCTTGAATATGACTACTTCCAGCTTTGTATGAAGAATCTTGCTGCTGAGCTCAAGAAGCTCCAGGATGCAGGTGTTCCCGTTATATTCCGACCGTTCCATGAAGCTGAGGGCAACCCCAGCAAGACAAATGATCCTACTGACGGTTCAGGTGCATGGTTCTGGTGGGCAAAGGAAGGCGCAGCAGTTTACAAGGAGCTCTGGGCATTCCTCCAGGATACTCTCGAGGACGAATACGGTCTCCACAATCTCATCTGGGAGCAGAACCTCTATGCGTGGTCTGATGCTTCTGCTGCATGGTATTCCGGTGACGACCGCGTTGACATTGTTGCTTTCGATAAGTACAACACTCAGTACAACCGCCACGATGGCAAGACCTCCGGCCCTAACCTCGATGCTGAGTCAGGCATCTTCTTCAAGCTCCACGGTTATGTAAAGGGCAATAAAATGGTTGCTATGGCAGAAAACGACTCTGTACCGAGCCTTGACAATATGAAGGTCGAGCACGCTGACTGGCTCTACTTCTGCCCCTGGTATGACACACCCGAAACGCCTTTCGTAAGCGGAACAAACTACCAGGATCACGATGAGCTCAAAGCGCTCTATAACAGCGAATACTGCATAACTCTCGACGAGCTTCCGGAAGATCTCTTCAATTCTTCCGCACTGCCTACTGAAACATCTTCTTCAACAGGTGTAAAGGCAACTAAATTAGGTGATGCGAACTGTGACGACAATGTTAACATAGCAGACGCTGTTCTCGTAATGCAGGTCGCTACAAACCCTGATAAATACGCAAAGGGCAAGACAGCTCTCAGCATAACAGAGACAGGTGAAGCCAACGCCGATGTTGACGGCAAGAAAGGTCTCACCAACCAGGATGCGCTTCTCATTCAGAAGTTCAAGCTTGGTCTTATCACAGAATTCCCGGTCATCTCTTAAATATTCTGTAAAACGGACAGCTTCGGCTGTCCGTTTTACTTTATAGACACTGAAATAAACACAGCCTTACAATTTGACAAGCACTTGCTTTTAGGTGTATAATTAATCAGAATAACAAACCGATACGGAGGAAGACAATGAACAGTATCGAAAAAGCAACGGCTTTTCTGAAAAAAACTTCCGTGCGAGGCATAGTCACAGGACTCTCGCGCATCGAGGAACTTCTCCACAAAATGGATGATCCGCAGGAAAAAGTCAGAGTTATACACGTTTCCGGCACTAATGGCAAAGGCTCATTCGGTGCTATGCTAACTTCAATACTAAAAAGCGCCGGTTACCGCACAGGAAGCTTCTCTTCGCCGGCAATAACCGGTATCACAGACAGCTTCCGGATAAACTGCGAAGAGATATCCGAGAAAAAACTGGCTGATATAATACTCGGTATTGCAGATATATGGGAAACTATGGACGATAAGCCAACTGAGTTTGAAGTTCTCACCGCTGCTGCTTACGAGATGTTCGTCCGTGAGAAATGCGATATTGCTGTGGTAGAATGCGGACTCGGCGGTGATCTCGACTCCACAAACATTATCACAGCTCCCCTGCTGTCCGTTGTAACCAATATCCAGCGCGATCACTGCGGAATTCTCGGAGATACGCCAGAGGAGATAGCTTCGCACAAAGCAGGTATCATCAAACCGGGCAGACCGGTATACTACGGCGGCACAGAAGCGCTCAGCGTAATAGAAGCTGCCGCTAAAAAGAACTCCTCAAAGCTGTACCTGCCGAATAAGGACGATTTCCGCCTTATCTCCGACAATGAACTGACCGGCACACGTTTCTCCTACAAAGGCATTGAAACCCGACTTTCTCTTCTCGGCACATACCAGTTCGCCAATACGGTCAACGTTCTCAGCTGTGTCGGTATCCTCAACGAACTCGGACTTGATATACCTTACAAGGCTGTGCAGGAAGGACTCGCCGATGTCAAGTGGCACGGCAGATTCGAGCTTATGTGCAAAAAGCCTGTTATCATCTGCGACGGTGCTCACAATCCGGACGGCATCACTACTGCCGCCGAGAGCATTCAGAAATATTTCAGTGGCAGAAGGGTTGCTCTGCTCATCGGAGTTATGGCGGATAAGGAATATCGCCTGTACCCTGAGATACTCTGTCCGCTCATTGACCGCGTTTTCGCAGTAACTCCCGATAATCCGCGCTCACTTGACAGCAGTTTCCTCGCCGGAGTATTCTCTGAGTACGGCGTTGCAGCAGAGGCTTTTCCGGAACTTGACAAAGGCGTCCGCAGCGCTTATGAATACTCAAAGCGCACCGAAACTCCCCTTATCGCACTCGGTTCATTGTATATGTACCGCCAGTTCACCCAAGCACTCAGCAAACTATTATAATATATTGCGGCAGAGTTCAGAAAAGCTCTGCCGTTTATCATATCCGCAGGATAAATGAAAAAAATAATTCAGAACCCCTTGACAAACTCAAAAATATATGATAATATTAACATATGAACAGATATTCATATGAAAGGAAGATGAATTATGGAGAAGACTTTCATTATAAATGAACTCAACTGCGCTCATTGCGGTGCGAAAATAGAAGAAGCTCTAAGCAAACTAGAAGGCATAGAGTCAGCTGTTCTGAATTTCCCGATGCGAACTATCAAAATGCACGGAGAATTCACCGACGACACTCTCCGAATAATGAACGAAACCGCGCGTTCTATCGAGCCTGATGTTGAGATACTCCCCCGCGAGCATCATCACGAACACCACCATAAAGAGCACCACCATGAACACCACGGCGAGTGCTGCTGCGGTCATGACCATGAACATCATCACGGTGAAGCACATGAACATTGCCACGAACATGAACACTCGCATGAGCACGCTCACGAGCACTCACATGAGCATACTCACGAACACAGCGAAAACGACAAAGGCGAGCTCCTTACGCTCATCTGCGGTATCGTGCTTTTTGCAGCAGCCGTTATAACAGGTCATTTCCTAAGCTCGAAAATACCTGCGCTTGTGCTGTTTGCCGCCGCTTATCTGATACTCGGCGCCAACATCCTCAAGGCTACCGTCAAGAACATCAAAGCGAAAAACTTCTTCGACGAGAATACTCTTATGACAGTTGCTACACTCGGTGCATTTGCTATCGGTGAATACGCCGAAGCAGTCGGAGTCGTGCTTTTCTTCCGTATTGGTGAGATGTTCGAGGACTTTGCAGTTGCACGCAGCAGAAAGGCTATCACAGCCGCTGCCGCTCTACGTGTTGACGAGGCAGAGGTTCTCCTCAGCGGCAGCTTTACAGTTGTTGACGCTGACGAGGTCAAGGCCGGAGACATACTCCGCATAAAAACAGGCGAACGTATCGCCGCTGACGGTATAGTCGAATCAGGTGAATCGCGTGTGGATACCTCAGCTATAAACGGCGAACCCATCCCCATGACCGTGCGAACTGGTGACAGAGTCATATCCGGTTGTATCAACCTCGGCGATACTTTCACTCTCCGCGCAGAATCCGGCGCTGCCGACTCGACTATCGCCAGAGTCGCAGCTGCCGTTGAAGACGCTTCGGCCGCAAAGCCTAAGATAGACCGCTTCATCACACGCTTTGCAAAAGTTTACACACCTATCGTTATCGCAGCAGCTGTCCTCACAGCAATAATCCCGTCACTCATTACCGGTGACTGGACAAAATGGATACATTCTGCACTCACATTCCTTGTAATCAGCTGTCCATGTGCCCTTGTTCTTAGCGTCCCCCTCGCCTATTTTTCGGGTATAGGAGCAGCTTCAAAGCTTGGTATACTCTTCAAGGGCGGAGATTCTGTTGAAGCGCTCGGCAAGGTCAAGGTCATAGCTTTTGATAAAACAGGAACTATCACCGACGGAAGCTTTTCTGTTACTACTGTTGAAAGCTTCGGCAAGCTCTCAGAAAATGACCTCCTGCGTCTGTGCGGGAGCTGCGAACAGACCTCCACTCACCCAGTTGCTCAGAGCATAGTAGAACGCTGCAAGACAGACGGTCTTTCTCTTGCTTCACCTGACAGATCCGGTGAACTCGCCGGAAGAGGTATCTCCGCAGAACTCAGCGGAAACAGTATACTCTGCGGAAACGAGCGCCTTATGGCTGAAAACGGCATTGAACTGCCTGGGCTTGAAAAGGCTGCCGGAAGCATAGTTTACATCGCTGTAAACGGAAAGGCTGAGGGCAGGATAGTGGTTTCCGACAAGCTGAAAAAGACTGCGGCTTCTGCTGTAAGCGGACTCAGCAAAGCCGGCATAAAAACTGCACTCTTCACAGGTGACAAGGCTGAAAACGCTGAAATCACTGCAAAAAAGCTCGGTATCGTAACGGCTGCAGGAGGCCTTCTCCCCGAAGGCAAGCTCGAAGAACTCGGCAGACTGCGTGAAAAATACGGCTCAGTGATGTTTGTCGGTGACGGCATAAACGACGGTCCTGTACTCGCAGGAGCCGATGTCGGCGGAGCTATGCAGAGCGGTTCTGACCTTGCACTTGAAGCCGCTGATGTTATATTTATGAATTCCGAACCCGAATCAGTTCTCAGGGCAAAGCGCATATCCGACCGCGCACTCAGGGTTTCATACTTCAATATAGCATTCGCTCTCGCTGTAAAGGCTGCTGTGCTCGTTCTCGGACTCATAGGTCACCCGAGTATGTGGTTTGCGGTATTTGCTGACTCAGGCGTTGCGATGATACTCGTCCTCAATTCGATCCGCATACTTAATACAAAGAAATACATCTGACATACAACAATGCCGTGAACATATCCGCGTTCCGGCAAAAGAAAAGCCATAAAGAAGCAAGCTTCTTTATGGCTTTTATCATTTATCTTCGTCCTCGTCATAGAAAACGTTGTAGTTTACAGCGCGGTGGCTGTATGTGCTCAGTACCAGTCCGATTACAGCGTACATACTTATCATAGCTGTACCTCCGGCACTCATGAACGGAAGCGGAACACCGATAACCGGCGCAACCTTGAGCACCATTCCGATATTCATTATGCAGTGGGAAAGGAGAAGTCCGAAAGCTCCCATACATATGAAACGTCCGAGCCTGTCTCTTGTGATTCGGCTGTCGGCAAATACTTTCAGGCACATATAGGTCAGTATCGTGATAACGCCTATCGAACCGAGAAAACCGAAAACTTGTCCGACATAGGTGAAAATAAAGTCGTTGTGTATCTCGGGAACGTAGATGTACTTGTCAACGTCCTTGAAGAGTCCCTTTCCGAAGACTCCGCCAGATTTCAGAGCAGCAAGTCCGAGATCCTGCTGATACTCCATATAGTCCGGATCAGAACCCGGGTGGAAAAGTATCGTGACTCTCTTCTTGTGGAACTCGCTCAGTACAAAGAACCACATTCCGGCAACGATAGCTGCGATCAGGAAAGGCGCTATTGCCAGATATTTCCACGATATCTTCGCAGAGCATATCATAAACAGGAATATTGCCATAAATACGATAGCTGTACCGAAGTCACCCTGTTTTGCAACGATGCCTATCGGGATACCCGCGTGTAAGATCAGAAGCAGCATATGCAGGGGTTTGTTCATATCCTCCTCGTCACGGGAGAGATGATAGCTGAACGTGAGAATGAATGCCAGCTTCAGAAGCTCTGACGGCTGGAGGTTTACCGGACCTATCTGAAGCCACGCCTGGTCGTCCGCGCCCGATCGCTGATAACCCAGCGACGTGAACGTCAGTGCAACAAGAAACAAGGCTGCCGGTGCGAATATGAACCACAGCTTTACAAGCTTGCGGTAGTCGATGTATGATATTATTACGGCGCCGATTATACCAACAACAGTTGAAACAAGCTGTGTTTTCCAGTAGCTCGAACCAACGCCCTCTTCCTCGCTCAGACCGCTCTCTGCGATAGAAAATATCAGCAGCGTACTGATAACAGCACATATCGTAACGGCAAAAAGCAACCCGAAATCGATATTGTGCTTGTTCGAGGATAAATTTTTAAAAGCCGATCTCATTGATTTCCTTCCTTATTGTCTTTCTGTATTATAAACTGCCCGACCAGTATTTACGGTCAAGGCTGCGGTACTGCGAAGCTGCGGCAACGTGCTGTTTGCGAATCACCTCGGAACTGTCAAGATCCGCAATAGTTCTTGCGACCTTGAGTATCCTGTCATAAGCTCTTGCGCTGAGTCCGAGACGGTCAAATACGTTCTTCATCAGAGTCTCCGCGCTGTCATCCATAGGACAGAACTCCTGGAGCTTGTCCGGAGTTATCAGAGCATTACAGGTTATCCTTGTTCCCTTGAAGCGCTCCTCCTGTATGTCTCTTGCAGCGACTACGCGCTTTCTTATCTCAGCCGAAGACTCTTCTCCACCCTTTGAGGACAGCTCCTCAAACTCGACAGGAGCTACCTCAATATGCAGGTCAAAACGATCAAGCAGCGGTCCTGATATCTTCGACAGATAAGCTGCAACCTTTTTCTGAGAGCATATGCACTTTCTCTTAGGATGTCCGTAGTATCCGCAGGGACACGGGTTCATCGCTCCTATCAGCATTATCGTACACGGATAGGAAACTGTTCCCGAAGCGCGTGCGATCGTAACCTTTCTGTCCTCGAGAGGCTGACGGAGTATCTCAAGAGTTCTCCTGTCAAATTCAGCGAGCTCGTCAAGGAAAAGAAGTCCGTTATGTGCGAGGGATACTTCCCCCGGATGAGGTATCGTACCGCCGCCGGCAAGTCCTGCCGACGAAATGGTATGATGCGGCGAACGGAAAGGCCGCTTTGTTATTATTGGCATTTCAGGCGTAAGTAAACCTGATATGGAATGTATCTTCGTTGTCTCGAGCGCTTCCTCAAATGTCAGCGGAGGAAGTATCGACGGCATACGTTTTGCAAGCATACTCTTGCCGCTTCCGGGCGCACCTATCAGCAGGGCGTTGTGACCTCCGGCAGCAGCTATCTCAAGAGCTTTCTTTGCCGACTGCTGTCCGCATACGTCTGAGAAGTCGATAGTCTCATTATATGCAGCTTCCGGCGGTATATAGTGTTCGCAGGGAGTGAGCAGTTCCTCACCACGGAAATGTCTTATAAGCTCCTCTGCGTTATGGACAGCGTATATGTCTATTCCGGTAATTACCGAAGCTTCATGCGCATTGTCAGCCGGAACGAAAACCGAACCGATGCCAAGTTCACGCGCCAGCATTATCATCGGCAGAACGCCGTTGATACGGCGTATGTCGCCATTGAGCGAGATCTCACCTATGAACGAACAGCCGTCAAGCGGCTTGTCGATCATTCGCATAGCCTTGAGTATAGCCATAAATATAGCCATATCATGCACAGAACCGCTCTTTCTGGTGTCAGCAGGAGCAAGATTGACCATTACGGACGCTACCGGAAAGCTGATACTGCACGCTCTCAGAGCAGCTCTTATCCTTTCACGGCTCTCACGCACAACTGCATCAGGAAGTCCGACTATGTCAAACTGCGGCTGACCGCGGCTGATATCTATCTCAACATCGACCTGAAAAGCATTCAGACCATAGAGACCAAGACTTGAGATCTTTGCAAACATACAGCGTTCACCTCATATAATTTTGATGGGGCTTTCAGATATACAACAGTATTTTTCGCCTTCCTGGACAAATTCCACCTCAGTAGCCTGCGTATCACGGTAAGCCTTCATCTGCGCCAGGGAAGGCAGCTCCGGCATATCAGCGTCATAATTCTGTCCTGTGAACAGCAGCGGATCATTCTGAACAGGCGAACTCATATTCGTTGCAGCTCCGGCGCCTGTATACTGCGGCTGATAATTCGGATTTTCAGTCGCCTCTGTGACCCTGACGCTGAAAAACGGGAATCCCTCGGTATCAACAAGCTGTTTCCAGTCAGTATAATCCTTGAACGCCGTTATCGAGCGCACCGTGCCGAACGCGCCAAGTGTGGACGTCATAATATCCGGAAGATTGTCGTCCGAATTGATAAAACCGAACACAGCCATAAATGCGTATATAAAGAACAGTACCACTCCGCATATCTTGTGCTTTCCATAGTTCAGCGCAGCGATCACTATTATCATTATTATCGTGAGCAGCTGAACAAAAAACGGTAATACCTCTGTACTTTCGCCCATGAGCATCGGAAGCCATGATATTACCGAAAATCTCAGCGAAAAGAACGACAGCATTATCAGTACCAGTCCCATTGCAAGTGTATATATGAACAGCGACTGGCTTTTTTCCTGAATGGCAACTTTTCTGCTCAGGCATGCCGGATAGTGCTTATGGTCGGGGAGCTCTGCAAGCTTAGGATTATATCGCTCCACTTATGCACCCTCCTTAATGTGAATTTACAAAAACTGTATTTTTACAGCTGAAACAGCGTCACTTTCTCTTGTCGCTCAGCTCTTTCAGCTTTGTGAGAATGATATTTGCAGCATCGAACTTGCTCATGAGCTCGAGCTCTGTATCATCCTCAGGAGTTATCATAGTAATGATATTGGTGTCTGTACCGAAGCCTGCACCGGCTTTGCGGAGAGAGTTGGCACAGATCATATCACAGTTTTTGGAGACGAGCTTTTTGCGTGAATTCTCAAGCACATTGTCGGTCTCCATTGAGAATCCGCAGATGACCTGGTCATCGCGGCGGTTCTCACCTATATATTTAAGTATGTCAGTCGTCCTTTTCAGCGGTATGGACATATCGCTGTCGGACTTCTTCAGTTTGCTGTCTGCAACTGTAACAGGGGTATAGTCCGCTACTGCTGCCGCCTTGATTACTATATCTGTATCAGCAAGCCGTTCCTTTACAGCACAGAACATATCCTCAGCCGACTCGACCTTAACAACATCAACGAACATAGGCGGCTCAACATCGGTATGAGCAGCTACCAGAGTAACATCAGCGCCCCTGAGCATAGCGGCTCTCGCAATAGCAAAGCCCATCTTTCCGCTCGAATGATTGGTTATGAAGCGCACGGGATCAATGCTCTCTCTTGTTGCGCCTGCTGTTACCAGTATGCGCTTTCCGGCAAGATTCTTTTCAAAGGCGATCTCACGGACTACGTGTTCAAGGAGAGTCTCCTCGTCCGGCAGCTTTCCATCGCCTATGTCGCGGTTTGCGAGCATACCCTTTACCGGCTCGATTATAATATAGCCGTGACGGCGGAGCTTTTCTATATTCTCCTGAACTATCGGATTATGGAACATATTATGGTTCATCGCAGGAGCAATAAGTTTTTTGCAGGTACACGCCATAACAGTCGTGGTCAGCATATCATCAGCGATGCCGTTTGCTATCTTGCCGATCACGTTGGCGGAAGCCGGTGCAATTATGACTACATCAGCCTTCTTGGCGATAGAAACGTGCTCCACACTGTATTCAAAATTCCTGTCGAATGTATCTATAAGGCACTTATGCTGGGTAAGAGTCTCAAAAGTGAGCGGATGAACAAAATTAGTAGCATTCGGAGTCATAGAAACATAAACATCTGCCCCTAGCTTTGTGAGCATGCGAGCAAGGTTGCATGACTTATACGCAGCTATCGAGCTCGATACTCCGAGCAGCACAGTTTTTCCCTTCAGCATAGCGGACCTCCGTCAGTTTTTCTTGTTCTTGCGGTATATTATCGCAAGTCCCTTGATGAGAAGATTGCTGTCGTGGATTATCATTCTGCGGCAAAGCGGTACGACCAGCTCGGAAAGGCCTCCGGTAGCAACAGCTGTACACTTGTAGCCGAGCTCCTCCTCTATCCTCTCGATTATGCCGTCAAGAGCGCTCGCATTTGAGTAGAGCATACCGCTCTTGAGACAGTCGATGGTGTTAGTGCCAATGATATTGGCAGGAGCTTCAAAGTTTATCTTGGGGAGCTGAGCTGTTCTTGCCACGAGAGCGTCAGCCGCTACTCCCATGCCTGTCATAATAAGACCGCCGCGGTAATTCTTGTTCTTGTCCACTACCGAGACAGTTGTAGCTGTTCCCATATCAATGATGATAAGCGGAACCGGATACTGATTTATAGCAGCAACAGCGTCAACAGCCTGATCGCTGCCGAGCTGTGCAGGGTTATCTATAAGTATGTTCAGACCGGTCTTTACTCCCGGTCCTACGACCATAACATCGACCTTGAAGAGCTTTCTTACAGCCTCGCGGACAGTTCCCGTAACAGAAGGAACTACCGATGACATTATGGCAGCATCTATGTCGCTGAGCTTGAAATCGTTCATAATAAGAATGTTTCTTATTATAGAAGCGTACTCAGCAGAAGTCGCAAGGTGATTGGTGGATATACGCTCAAAGAGCCATACCTCGTCCTTATCGTCAACGCATCCGAAAACTATATTTGTATTTCCTATATCTATGGCTAAAAGCATATCCTACCTCCGTTATTTATACTCCTGCGGCATTATTCTCCTCATTGCTGAGTTTCATCTCTATCTCGAGATTTTCCTCTGAGAGATATTCCTTGTTCCTGAAACGCTCACCTGTCACCTTTATCAGGTCATCATCCACGATAAACGATACGGCACGGTGATGGTTTACAATAGTGTTGGAGATATAGTCTCCGCCGTATTCGCCGTCGCGCGTCCAGGTAACACTTTCAGCACAGATAGAAGTGAACTTTATCTTGTCTGTCCTGAAAAACTTGATATATTCCTTGTCAATTTCCTCATTGATGTTCATAAGAGACTTGACTATCTGCTGGAGCTGTATCGGATTAGACGGCTTCTTTATGAGCATTACCTCGAAAAGTCCATCATCAAGCATAAACTGACTCATAGAGAGCATTCCGGCTACTGAAGCAGTATTCGTTACCATTCCGAATATGAAATCGTCCTCGATAACATTATCCTCGTACTCTATACGCATATGTCTCGGCTTTATATTTGCAAGCTGCATAAGACCGCTGAAAACATAAGCCGTATGTCCGAAAACATTCTTGACGTTCTGCGAAGTCTCATAGGTGATATTGGTAAAAGCTCCGAATGCAACTATATATGAAAAATACTCGTTGTTGAAGCCTCCGACATCACACGGAACAGCTTTTCCGTTTATAATACGCTGAACAGCTTCCATAGTGTCCTTTGGTATACCAAGACTCTTGGCAAAATCATTCGTCGAACCGGCAGGTATATATCCTATCGGTATACGATTCTCGCTGTTCATTATACCCTGAAGGCACTGACTGAGAGTTCCGTCTCCACCGGCACAGACCAATAGGTCAAAACCGTTCGCGCAGGCGTATTCAGCAGCCTTAGCCGCATCATCACCGCTCTGTGTGGTATGGATAGTAACTTCAAAATCAGCCTTTGTAAATTCATCGACTATCTTGCCAAGCTTTTCAGATATCAAAGCTTTACCCGCAACAAGATTGACGACAAAATACATTTTCCGCATACAATTCCCCCTTGAGTAATAGTATGTCCCTAAAGTTAATGTAAAAATCCCTATACATATTATTATATAATGTTTCCGGATTTTTTTCAATACCGGCAGTATATAATTAAAAGATAAAAATTTATAAATACCTATTGACATTTCCTTAGAACGGTGATATAATAATAAAGCTGAATCGTTCAGATAATATTCACTGGGGTGTCGCCAAGTGGTAAGGCAGCGGACTCTGACTCCGTTATTTCGAGGGTTCAAATCCTTCCACCCCAACCAGTAAAGCTCACGCAATCGCGTGAGCTTTTTTGTTATCATCATCTGTAAGTTATACGCATCGCATCATAGCATCAGATATAATAAAGCAAAACTGTAATCAGTTGACAAATCACTGTGATGTGGTATAATATAATTATATCTTATATCAGATTAATATACAAATTGCACTACCGATTACTGACTAAATCACAAATAGTAATCTTTCCATACTCCCAAGCTTATCGATAAAGCTATCACGAATAATGAATAAACAGGTGAGATAATGAAAAAAGTATTAATCTTTGGCGCAACAGGCTTTGTAGGCGCTTACCTTACTGACTACTGCAAAACACACTTAAACAGTGATGAATACGAAGTAATTGCTGTCGGAAGAAGGAAAACTGATTTTTTTGACACTTTATCTATTCCTTACATTCAGCTGGATGTATTAAAACCTGAAGATTTCGAAAAGCTCCCCACCGATAGTGTCTATGCCATCGTTAATCTCACTGGCTTGCTTCCGGCGTATTTTAAAGAATACAATCCGTTCGCATATGTTGAAACAAATATTAACGGCAGCTTGCGTATACTCGAATATGCAAGAAAGAACAGAGCCGATAGAGTTATCTATACTCAGACCTGGGCTGAACAGGCAGGATACTGGGGGAAAACAGAAATTTTATCTCCGGATATGCCAAAAAAGCTGCTTTATACAGGAGATCACGCTTTCTACTCCATAACCAAGTCAATGGTTGCTGACACAATGCGTTACTACAAAGAAGAATATGGCATCAAGGATTTTGTTTTTCGCCTTCCGAACGTGTATATGTACGCTCCGCAAAAGACATACTATGTTGATGGAATTGAAAAGAAAATCGCTTACAGATACATGATTGATTTGGCAGAAAGCGGAAAAGATCTTGAAATGTGGGGAGATCCCAACGCATTCAAAGATATTCTATACATAAAAGACCTGTGCCAGATGATGTGTAAAGCGATAATTGCAGATGTAAACGGCGGACTATATAACGCCGGCACCGGTATCAGGACAACTCTGCGTGAACAGATCGAAGGATATATCAAAATCTTTTCTCCTGATCCTTCAAATACAAAAATAATCGAAAAGCCCGAAAAGGATACTTTCACAAGTTTTGTTATGGATATAGATAATGCCAAAAAAGAACTCGGATATGTGCCCGAATACGATTTTATATCTTATCTGAAAGACTACAAGCGCGAAAAAGAATTAAAACGTTTTGACGCTCTTTGGAACAGCAAGAACAACATCAAGGAATGATAATATGAGTAAAAATTTAGCCATCATAGGTGCCAGCTATCTTCAACTGCCTTCGATCGAAAAAGCCAAGGAAATGGGCTACACTACTCATGTCTTTGCATGGGCCGCAAATGATGTAGGCGAAAAAGCTGCAGACCATTTCTATCCAATAAGCATAATCGAAAAAGATACAATATTAAAAAAATGCCGTGAGATAGGCATATGCGGTATTTGCAGCATTGCTTCTGATGTTGCCATGCTCACAGTTAATTATGTAGCTGATTCTTTGCATCTCACAGGAAACAGTTTAGAAGCAACTTATAAAAGCACAAATAAACACGCAATGCGAATCGCATTTGAATCAAACGGCGATCCGTCACCCAAAAGCTTTTTGGTCAATGAAAACACTGATGTTTCAAGTTTAGACTTAGAATATCCTATAATTGTAAAACCAACTGACCGAAGCGGAAGCCGCGGGATATGCAAACTGTATAATGACGCAGGACTGAAAGAAGCAGTCTCCCGTGCTATTGAAGAAAGCTTTGAAAAAAAAGCTTTGATTGAAGAATATGCTGAAGGTCACGAGTATAGTGTCGAATATATTTCATATCGCGGCAAACATCATTTTCTTGCTATGACTTATAAGTATACCACCGGTGAACCGCATTTCATTGAAACAGGTCATATGGAACCCGCTCCCATAGCACCTGATATACTTGAAAAGGTCAAAAAAATCGTTGAACACGCATTAAACACTCTCGGATTAGAAAACGGTGCATCTCACACGGAATTAAAAATCGACTCATCAGGCAATATTAAACTGATTGAAATCGGCGGCAGAATGGGCGGCGACTGTATAGGCAGTGACCTCGTACGTTATTCAACCGGCTACGATTTTGTCAGAATGGTAATAGATGTTGCTTGCGGAAACGAGCCGGTATTTGAAAAAGTATGCACTCCATGTCCCGTTAAAGTCGTCTTTTTACTCACAAAAGAGGATGTCAGCGAATATGAACGTTTGCTGTGTGAAGAACCAGACAAAATCATTAAACTGGTAAACTATCACCCCGAAAATATCGGACATATAACAGACAGTTCAAACAGAGGCGGCTGTTACATTATAAAAGCTTAAACTGCTTTTATAATACGTGTATCTTTAGCATAACTATTGATAATACTTAGATACTATGCTATAATAACATAAAGATTCTTTGATAAAGTGAGGGGATCATTTTGGAAATATCAGTTGTGATTCCGGTTTACGGCTGCCGTAAGGCGCTTAACGAACTCCACAGGCGACTTACTGAAACACTCTGTAAAATAACTAATGATTATGAGATAATACTCGTGGATGACTGTTGCCCGCAGAATTCCTGGGAAAGTATACAAGAGATTTGTGCTAAAGATACAAAGGTCAAGGGACTTCATATGTCCAAAAACTTCGGTCAGGCCTCTGCAATAACAGCAGGAGTCGATAATTGCAGCGGAGAATGGGTCGTTGTAATGGACTGTGATCTTCAGGACAGACCGGAACACATAATCGCTCTTTATAACAAAGCTTTAGAGGGATATGACGTCGTATTTGCACAGCGAGCCGAACGAAAGGATTCTCCCGTAACACTATTTCTATCTAAGACATTTTATCGTGTTCTCAGTCACTATACAGATGAAGAAATAGATCCAACGATCGGTAATTTCAGTATATCACGAAAAAAAGTTATCGATAACTACTGTAAAATTAGGGAGCACAACAGAGCATATCAGCTTTTTATCAAATGGCTCGGATTTAAACAAACGACACTTCCACTTGAAGCCGACGAGCGATATGAAGGCAAATCATCGTATTCGCTTAAAAAGAAGCTCTATTTTGCCTCTTCACTTATAGTTTCCCATTCCAATAAACCTCTGAAAGCTACGATCAAACTCGGGTTGTTCCTTTCCACAGTTTCTTTTATTTACATAACTGTATTGATCATACAAAAGCTTATGGGCTACAATTACCTCGCCGGCTGGACAAGTATACTTGCATCAATATACATTGTTGGCGGAGTTATTCTCGCTTCTCTTGGAATAATAGGCATATACATAGGAAATATATTCAATGAAGTAAAAAACAGACCGATATATGTGGTCAGTGAAATGCTTAACATTGAAGAAGAAAAGCAAACCAGGATCCACGAATAGTCCTCCTTCATTTACATAATTAGTTGCTTAAAGCTGTGCACTGTGCGCAGCTTTTTTCTTTTACAGACATATTAAAACAGCCTTATCCACATCGACATAGGACTCATATGAGAAGATTTTTCTGCTTCATAAAGGCAAGCAACTCAAAGCCTCTTCCATCCACCGTCATTTACAACAAATCAGCAGAATATTTTTTGTTCATTATCACAAAATTCTTCTTAAATTATGATTGTTCACACTTTATTCTCAATTTATGACAATTTATATGGTATCATATAATATATATATATATATATATATATGCGCTCTCTATCTAACTAAATACAATGAAAGGAAACAGGAGCAGCGATATGAATATTGATGATGTATCTTTTGAAAAAGCCTTGTCCTATATCAGCGGCAGTGTTGGTGCGCTACTGATAGTTGACGGCAATACTGACCGCTATAAATCCGTTATAAGACGCGGCATTTTCCTTGATTATATAAACGAGACCGGCACATACAACGAGCTGATAGAAAAGCTATGGTTCCATTTCAACAACAGCGCTGACAGCGTCGTTGAGAACTACCATGTATTCATCCCGACAACCGGTAAGTTTATAGGAAAATACAGCCGCAGGATAAACATATCCGTGAACAACATCACTCATGTTGTTCAGATGACGATCTATCCTATCGAAGACGAAAATTCCTACCTTTTCATACTCGACGAGCTCGATAAGAGCCAGTACCGCGAGGAAACCATGACAAATAAAAAGGTCAGCACAATACAGAATACCTACCTGTTCTCAATGTACGTTGACCTCGTCAAGGACACCACTGAAAGTATAAGCATATCAGAAATATCCGACGAAACCACCAACGCTCAGATAAAGTATTCCGAGTGGCGCATGATGATCGTAAATATGATCTGGCCTGAAGATCAGCCTATGTTCCTCGAAAGAAGCGATCCGGAGTATCTCAGAAAGAATCTCGCTCCCGGACGTACTTCCTCTTTCGACTGTCTTATGATGAACCTCGAAGGCAAGTATATATGGGTCAAACTGATATTCAGCCGTTCCGAGACCAACAACGACAAGGACTTCCGTTTCGTTTATATGGTGCAGAACATCAACGACGAGACTCAGGAACTTATGTCAACACTTAAAAAGTACGAAGACCTTGCTTCAAAGGATCCGCTGACAGGAGTTTACAATCACGGAAGAATTGAAACTGAACTCCACAACGCTGTCGAACAGTTCAAGAAAAACGACAGCGCAGTATCTGTTTTAATGCTCGATATCGACTTCTTCAAAAATGTAAATGACGGTCACGGACACTCAGTCGGCGACGAAACCCTCATACACTTCACCAAGCTGGTATCCGCATTCTTTAATGAGAAGAAAACCGTCTTAGGACGCTGGGGCGGAGAGGAATTCGTTGTCGTCTGCTATGACGAAAGCAAGGAAGAAATCGAAAAGGCTGCCGAAGAACTCAGAATACGCATCGAAAACGAGCCTTTCAACAAAGTCGGCGGCATCACCTGCAGTATCGGCACTACAAGCATACGCGAAAATGACAGTTTCGATACAGCATTTGAACGTCTCGACCAGGCTCTCTATGCTGCAAAATCCGCCGGAAGAAACTGCGTAAGATCACTCTGACAGCTATCTCTTTAACATATGCCGAGTCCCGTTCGTCCGAAACGAGGCTCGGTCTTTTATTACATACAATAAAACGCAAAAAGGTCCGGATGACTCCGGACCTTTTTAAATATATTGAGAGGGTTGTGCCTGTAAACTTAGGTTAGATTATGAGATCTCTTCAACTCTTACGTTAGCTATATAGATGGTAGCTGTAGAGCCGTTGTGTCCCATATTGAATTCGAGTCTTCCGTTGTTATCATCTTTATTCTTCATCTCGAATTCAAATGTGAAAGTCTTCTTCTCCTTAGGAACTACGATCTGAGTATCCTGCAGATAGCGTATCCAACCGGCGGTAGGTGCAGATACACAAACTTTCATCTTACGTTCTTCTTCTGCCCACGCATCAAATGTTACACGGTATTTCTTTCCGTTTATCATGGGCAGATCAGCCTGAACGAGCTGTACTGAGTAATCCTCAGTTCCTTCAGCCTCAGAGGTGATAACTATTGTCTTGTCCTTTATCTCAGCAGAGCCCTGTCCGCCTTCAAAGAGGAGGAATCTCCAGTTTTCACCGTCTGTGAGAGACTCATCTGTTGCAAAGTTTCCGTTGTAGATCAAGTTGCCGTCAACGAGAGCCTTACGGAATACCTTTTCAGGTTTTGTAACGTTTGTATCATACTGAGGTTTCTGATATACACGTACATAGTCTATTTCAAATTCTGCTTTGTCGAAGTTGGTGGTGTAGTCCGGATCTCCGGGCCATGTTCCGCCAACAGCGAGGTTCAGCTGTAAGAAGAAGGGCTGATCAAAAGGTGCGGGATACGGCTTTTCATCAGCGCCTTCCTCAGCTGTGAACCAATCGTTCGCAGTGAAGTAAAGTTGATCGTCTACATACCAGCGTATCTCACCGGGTTCCCATTCAACAGCATATTCATGGAAATCAGAGGAATATGTTGTGCCGTTTGTAAGAGTGTATGTACCCTGCTGAGATGCGTAGGGGTTGCCGTAATGGATGGTACCATAAGCGATGTCGGTAGCATTTCCGAGAACTTCCATGATGTCTATCTCACCGCATTTAGGCCACTGGCCGTAATAACTTTCATCCTTCGGCATCATCCAGATAGCAGGCCAAAAGCCCTGTCCTTCAGGAACCTTAGCGCTTACAGCTACTCTGCCGTAGGTAAAGTCTGTCTTTTTCTTTCCGGTCAGTTTTGCAGAGGTGTAATAATCCTCGCCGTCCTTTTCGGACTTGATAGCCTTTATGACCAGTTTACCGTCACGCAGGAATGAGTTTTCCGAAAGCTGTGTGTACTCCTGAAGCTCATTGTTTGTCCAGCCCGGTGCACGCCATTCACGGTTCCATATCTCGGTATCGAGCTGTTCGCCGTTGAATTCGTCACTCCAGAGAAGATTATATCCATCGATCGAAGGAGTATCTTCATCTTGTTTATATACTGGAACATAATTATCTTCAGTAGTTGCTTCGGTAGGTGCTTCAGTAGCTTGTGTAGTTGGTGCGTTTGTAACAGTTGGTGTTGTAGTCACGACATTTGATGTCACGTTTGAAGCAGCAGTTGAAGTTCCCTCCTTATTGGATGAAGAACTTGAATTTGAACCGCAGCTTGTGAGTAGAGCGAGTGCAGAAGCAGCCGCTAAAACTTTTGTATATCTCATACTGATTCCTCCCTGTAATAGTTGAGATGGCGGTTAACTCATTGACAACATTATACCACCGAAGGGATTTGATTTATACTATTATCAATACATTTATGGTAATTTCATGACACTAATTTATATTTTTTTCATGTACTCCTTTACATATTTAATATAAGAAAATTGCATATGCAGAAAAACTGTTGACATGGTAGTATTATGCGTGTATAATTATCCTATAAGTAATATTTCAGGGAGCAGAAATAATATGAAAAATATCATTTATATACACGAACCGACCGATCTTCAGTGCGGTCAGGCTGTACTTGCTATGGTAACAAACGTACCTGTTGCCGACGTCGCCGATGAGCTCGGCAATCACAAAGAAACTACTCTCAGGGAGATGAAAGACTACTTCCGTTCACACGGGATAAACATCTCAGACGAGCGGATACAGGTCACAGACAAGTCTCAGCTGCCGGAACTGTGTCTCCTCAGCCTTGAAACTCCGCGCTGCTGGCACTGGTCGCTCTACTGCTCCGGAACTTTCTACGATCCCGAGCACGGAGTGATGGACGACTTCCCCCAGTCAGCACGAAAGTATTACTGGAAGTTATCACCCCAAAATCAGGACTGATTTTTAATTTTAATGCTATATCAGCTTACATAAGACATATAGCAGCACGTTTAATTTTGATTAATACATAAATATTTCAAAAACCTATTGACAAATCATGTACAGAGTGTTATAATTCTCTTAAAGAAACCGTTGAAGCGGAGATAAAGATGGTTATGCCTCCACAGAGAGCCTGCGTTGCTGAGAGTCAGGTGAAACACAGATCATCAAATGGACCGCCGAGGGTGCAGTCAAACGGGTGTGGCAGCAGCGCTTTGCACAAGGCAGTCTGAACGTTCTGTCAGTTTGTTGGTTCACATTCCCGGAGTATTCTGCAACGTCAGGATGTGCGTTAATCATCAGGGATATGATAGTATCCTGCTAAGTGCACGGAATACCGTGAATCAAGGTGGTACCGCGGATAGTGATTATTCGTCCTTGACAGAATCGTTTCATTCTGTCAGGGACTTTTTTATATCTGGCAGAAAGTCTTCGGAGGTGCTTTATGAATTTTTTACCCGACTACGCTAAGGTGAAAGAGATCGCAGACAGCGGACAATACGATATTCTCCCCGTCAGCTGCGAGATACTTTCCGACATCTGCACGCCTATCGAGGCGATCATGACGCTCAAGACAGTATCCAGCCACTGCTATATGCTGGAATCCGTTGCCGACAAGGAGAAGTGGGGACGCTATACTTTCCTCGGATTTGATCCCAAGCTCCAGATAACAGCTTCCGGCAGCGATCTGACTATCGGCGACGTCAAAATGACATCAGACGATCCAAGCATACAGATCAGACAGATACTTTCAAAATACAGAAGCCCTAAATTCGACTACCTCCCCTCTTTCACAGGAGGTCTCGCGGGCTATTTCTCATATGATTTCCTCGCTTATTCCGAACCTACGCTCAGAATAGATACAGAGGACCAGGAAAACTTCAAGGACGTTGACCTTATGCTGTTCGACAAGGTGATAGCTTTCGACAACTTCCGTCAGAAGATAATCCTCATCGCAAATATGTCACTTTCCGATCCGGAAGCCGGCTACAACAAGGCTAAAATGGAACTCAGACAGATGGCTGAACTCCTCCGCAGCGGTGAGCGCCGCAAAGAGCCTGCCGGTCACCTTACATCAGAGGTAACTCCCCTGTTCAGCAAGGAACAGTACTGCGATATGGTTGAAAAAGCAAAGCACCATATCCATGAGGGAGATATCTTCCAGATAGTGCTCTCAAACCGTCTCAGCGCCGGATTCGAGGGCAGCCTCCTCAACACTTACAGAGTCCTCAGGACTATCAATCCTTCACCGTATATGTTCTATTTCTCAGGAACAGACGTCGAGATAGCAGGAGCTTCTCCGGAAACACTCGTTAAGCTCGAAAACGGCGTTCTCCATACCTTCCCCCTCGCAGGTACCCGTCCACGCGGCAAGACCGAGGCTGAAGACAAGGAACTCGAAGCCGGTCTGCTCGCTGATGAAAAGGAACTCGCAGAACACAATATGCTCGTTGATCTCGGAAGAAACGATCTCGGAAAGATCAGCAAGTTCGGTTCTGTTCAGGTGGAGAAATTACGCAGCATCGAGCGCTATTCCCACGTTATGCACATCGGTTCTACCGTGCGCGGCGAGATAAGGGAAGAATTCGACAGTCTCGACGCTGTAAGCGCTGTTCTCCCAGCCGGAACTCTCTCCGGTGCCCCCAAGATACGCGCCTGCCAGCTGATCGCTGAGCTCGAGAACAACAAGCGCGGTATCTACGGCGGAGCTATCGGATATATCGACTTCACCGGCAACCTCGATACCTGTATCGCTATCCGCATCGCTTACAAGAAGAACGGTAAGGTTTTCGTCAGAAGCGGCGCAGGAATCGTTGCCGACTCAGTTCCCGAAAAAGAGTATCAGGAGTGCATAAACAAGGCGGCAGCCGTTATCAGCGCACTCAAAGCGGCAGAGGAGGCAGACGAATGATATTACTTATAGATAACTACGACAGTTTTTCATATAACCTCTATCAGCTCATCGGTGAGATCTGCCCCGATATAAAGGTCATCCGCAACGATGAAATGACCATACCGGAAATAGAAGCTCTCGCCCCTGACCACATTATCCTTTCCCCCGGTCCCGGCCGTCCCGAGGATGCAGGCATCATCGTTGAAGCAGCTTCAACAGTCTGCCGCAAGATACCTACTCTCGGAGTATGCCTCGGTCACCAGGCTATATGCGCAGCTTACGGTGCTACCGTTACCTACGCAAAGAAGCTCATGCACGGCAAGCAGTCCGTCATCAGCTTCAAGGGAAACTGCCCGATATTCAAGGGTATAGGCGAGGGCGCTCCTGTGGCAAGATACCACTCCCTCGCTGCTGACGCCGCTACCGTTCCGGACTGCTTTGAAGTTACAGCTGTTGCCGATGACGGCGAGATAATGGCTGTTCAGCACAAGGATTACCCGATATACGGTGTACAGTTCCACCCGGAGTCGATAATGACTCCCGACGGCAGGATAATGCTCAAGAATTTCATAGATATAAAGTAAACGAAGGCTGTTCCGACAGAACAGCGCGTGAAGCTCTGTATCTGCCGGTCAGACAGCTGTATTTTTGGAGGTAATTATTATGATAAAAGAAGCCATCGTCAAGATCGTAAATAAAGAAGACCTGACATACGAAGAAGCCTATGCTGTTATTTCAGAGATAATGTCAGGCGAAACAACTCCCACACAGAACGCAGCATTCCTCTCAGCTCTTTCCACTAAGAGCACAAAGGCTGAAACAATAGATGAGATAACAGGCTGTGCTGCTGCTATGCGCGATGCTGCTGTCAAGTTTGAGAACGACCTCGACCTCTTCGAGATCGTCGGAACAGGCGGCGACAACTCAAACAGCTTCAATATCTCAACAACTTCTGCAATGGTCATCGCAGCTTCCGGCATCAAGGTAGCTAAGCACGGCAACCGTGCCGCTTCTTCACAGTCCGGTACTGCTGACTGTCTCGAAGCTCTCGGCGTTAATATCGCCCTTGATCCCGATAAATGCCGCAAGCTCCTCGAAGAAGTCGGTTTCTGCTTCTTCTTCGCACAGAAGTATCACACTTCGATGAAATACGTCGGACCTATCCGAAAGGAACTCGGATTCCGTACTGTATTCAATATACTCGGACCGCTCACAAACCCTTCAAACCCCAAGTATCACCTCCTCGGTGTATACGACAGAGTCCTCCTCGAGCCCGTAGCGGAGGTTCTGATGAAACTTGGCTCAAAGCGCGGAATGGTCGTTTACGGCACCGACAAGCTCGACGAGATCTCACTCTCCGCTCCTACTGCTGTATGCGAATACAAGGACGGCTGGATGAAGAACTATGAGATCACTCCCGAACAGTTCGGCTTCGAGCGCTGTACAAAGGACGACCTCGCAGGCGGTTCACCACAGGAAAACGCCGCAGTGACCAGAGGTATACTCTCCGGCGAGATAAAAGGTCACAAGAGAAACACTGTACTGCTGAATGCAGGTGCTTCTCTCTACATCGGCGGTAAAGCCGATTCAATGGAAGAGGGCGTAAAGCTCGCTGCTGAGCTTATTGATTCCGGAAAAGCTCTGGAAGTCCTCGAAAAACTCATTACTGTTTCCAACAGCTGAGGTGAAGTATGAACATCCTCGAACAACTCGCAGCTCACGCTGCTGAACGCGTGGCTGAGGCTAAAAAAACAGTATCCGCAGATGAGATAAAAAGCCGTGCTCTCGCATTGCCGGCTGGCAGCTTTGAATTTGAAAAAGCTCTTAAAAAGGATGGATTATCATTCATCTGCGAATGCAAGAAAGCCTCTCCCTCCAAAGGAGTGATCGCCGAATACTTCCCCTACCTCGAGATCGCTAAGGATTACGAGAAAGCCGGTGCGGACTGCATATCAGTCCTCACAGAACCGAAATGGTTTCTCGGCAGTGACAGATATTTACAGGAGATAGCGTCTTCCGTAAGCCCCCCCTGTATACGCAAGGACTTCACCGTAGACGAGTATATGATCTACGAAGCAAAGCTCCTCGGCGCTAAGGCTGTACTGCTGATTTGCTCGATCCTCTCCCCGGAACAGATCAGGGATTATATCGCTGTATGCGATAAGCTCGGACTCTCTGCTCTTGTAGAGACTCACAACGAAGCCGAGATCTCTGATGCTGTCAATTCAGGAGCACGTATCATTGGCGTGAACAACCGCGACCTCACTAATTTCTCAGTTGATACCGGAAACAGCAGACGCATGAGGGAACTCGTTCCCGAAAACATCATCTTCGTATCGGAAAGTGGAGTCCGTAACGCAGATGACACAAGAATGCTGAGACAAATAGGCGCAGATGCCGTTCTCATCGGTGAAGCGCTTATGAAAGCTGACGATAAGCAAGCTATGCTTGCGGAACTGAGAGGTAACAATGACAAAGATAAAAATGTGCGGCCTCCGGACGGAGTGCGATATTGACTACGCCAACAGAATAAAACCCGAATTTGTCGGATTCGTTTTTGTAAAGGAAAGCAAACGCTTCGTTTCACCCAAAACTGCTGCCCTGCTGAGACAGAGACTCAGCCCGAACATAATCTCCGTCGGAGTATTCGCAAACGATGCTCCTGATTATGCGGCTGACCTTATCCAGTACGGCATCATAGATATCATACAGCTGCATGGCTCGGAGAACAACGGCTATATAGCCGATCTCCGCGGCCTTACCATGGCTCCGATAATACAGGCTTTCAAGATTGAAGGTCCCGAAGACATCGAAGCCGCAAACAACTCTGACGCAGACTTCGTTCTGCTCGATTCAGGCGGCGGCACCGGAAAGCCGTTTGACCATTCTCTCATAGACGGTATAAACCGTCCCTATTTCCTCGCAGGAGGTCTTACCCCTGCGCTTGCCGGAGAAGTTGTTCACGACTTTCATCCATACGCAGTTGACGCAAGCTCTTCCCTCGAAACAGAGGGCATCAAGGACTATTCCAAGATGCGTGCTTTTGCTGAAGCTGTCAGAAGCGAATGAAACCGTTCTTCTTCCGGTAATGAATAAACCGAAAGGATAGATAATATGTCACAGTCCAAGGGACGTTTCGGAGTGCACGGCGGACAGTATATCCCCGAAACTCTGATGAACGCCATTATAGAACTTGAAAATGCCTATAATCACTACAAGGACGATCCTGAGTTCAACCGCGAGCTCACCGATCTTCTCAACAACTACGCCGGCAGGCCGTCTCTGCTCTACTACGCTGACAAGCTCACTCGCGATCTCGGCGGAGCAAAGATATACCTCAAGCGCGAGGATCTCAACCATACCGGTTCACACAAAATAAACAACGTACTCGGTCAGGCTCTTCTTGCAAAGAAAATGGGCAAGACCAGACTCATCGCCGAGACCGGCGCAGGTCAGCACGGCGTTGCCACAGCTACCGCAGCAGCTCTTCTCGGTATGGAATGTGTAGTATTCATGGGCGAAGAGGATACAAAGCGCCAGGCTCTCAACGTTTACCGTATGAAGCTTCTCGGTTCTGATGTTATCCCTGTAAAAACAGGAACTGCTACTCTCAAGGATGCCGTTTCAGAGGCTATGAGAGAGTGGACCACACGTATCTCTGATACACATTACTGTCTTGGTTCTGTAATGGGCCCCCACCCCTTCCCGACTATCGTTCGTGATTTCCAGGCTGTTATCTCACGCGAATCAAGAGCTCAGATCCTCGAAGCAGAGGGCAGGCTCCCTGACGCTGTTATCGCCTGTGTCGGCGGCGGTTCAAATGCCATCGGAAGCTTCTATCACTACATCCCCGACGAAGGTGTACGCCTGATAGGCTGCGAGGCTGCCGGCAGAGGCATCGACACCTTTGAGACAGCAGCTACTATAAACACCGGAAAGCTCGGTATCTTCCACGGTATGAAGTCGTACTTCTGCCAGGACGAATACGGACAGATCGCTCCGGTATACTCTATCTCCGCAGGTCTTGACTACCCCGGAGTAGGTCCTGAACACGCATACCTCCACGATATCCACCGTGCAGAATATGTCCCGGTAACTGACGAGGAAGCCGTAAATGCCTTTGAATATCTTTCAAGGACTGAGGGCATCATCCCCGCTATCGAGTCGGCACACGCTGTTGCTTACGCAATGAAGCTCGCTCCGACTATGGACAAGGACAAGATAATCATTATCACTGTCTCAGGCAGAGGCGACAAGGACTGCGCTGCCATTGCACGTTACAGAGGGGAGGATATTTATGAGTGATATCAGAACAGCCTTTGAGAACGGCAAGGCTTTTATACCGTTCATCACCTGCGGCGATCCGGATCTCGAGACTACCGCTAAAGTAGTACGCGCTGCCGCAGAAAACGGCGCAGATCTCATCGAACTGGGTATCCCGTTCTCAGATCCTACTGCTGAAGGTCCTACCATACAGGGCGCTAACATCCGCGCTCTCGCAAGCGGCGTGACGACCGACAAGGTGTTCGATCTTGTACACGATCTCCGCAAGGATGTAAAGATCCCGTTTGTATTTATGACATACGCAAACGTTGTATTCTCATACGGTTCTGAGCGTTTTATGGCTCGCTGCTGTGAAAACGGTGTCGGCGGTGTTATACTTCCTGATCTTCCGTTTGAGGAAAAGGACGAATTCTCGGCTGTTGCAAGACAGTACGGTGTTGATCTCATCTCACTCATTGCTCCTACATCAGAGAACCGCGTTGCTATGATTGCTAAGGAAGCTGAAGGCTTCATCTACCTCGTTTCAAGTCTCGGCGTTACAGGCACAAGAAACGAGATAACAACAGACCTCAGCAGTATCGTGAAGGTCATCCGTGAGAACGCTAAGGTCCCCTGTGCAGTCGGCTTCGGTATCTCAAAGCCGGAACAGGCAAAGGCTATGGCAGCTGTGTCCGACGGCGCTATTGTTGGTTCAGCTATCATCAAGCTGCTTGAGAAGTATGGAAGGGACGCTGCACCTTATGTAGGTGAATACGTCAAGTCTATGAAAGAAGCCGTTATGTCGGCTGAATAAGAATTATCAAGAGCTGCTCCGGCAGCTCTTTTCTTTTGCCTCGGGATAAATACTTTAAGTATATTTCACAAAAACTATTGACATTCCTGGGCGAATGGTATATAATTGTGTTACAAAATTATTTATTTCCGAAAGGTGGAATAATCATGGGCAAATTTGTCATCAAAGCAACCAAAACCGGCTTTACTTTCAGCCTTAAAGCAGGCAACGGCGAAGTTATCGCTGTCGGCGGCGAAGTTTACAACAGTCTCGCAAGCGTAAAGAACGGTATCGAAAGCGTAGCTAAAAACGCTCCTATCGCTAATCTCGAAGACCAGACAATTGAAGGCTTTGAAACTCAGACTAATCCTAAGTTTGAGATATATAAGGACAAGGCCGGTGAATTCCGTTTCCGTCTAAAAGCAAAGAACGGTGAGATAATCGCTGCAAGCGAAGGCTATGTCAAGAAAGACAGCTGCAAGAACGGTATCGAAAGCGTAAGGAAGAATGCTCCTGACGCTCCCATAACAGAACCTGAAGCTGAATAATTTACGACATCACAACGGCTGCTGCACCAATATGCAGCAGCCGCAAATCATATAATTCAAAGGGTGGAGGTGAATGTATGGCAAAGTATGTTTGCGACGTATGCGGATGGGTATACGACGAAGAAGCAGGTGATCCTGATCGCGGAATAGCTCCCGGAACAAAGTTCGAGGACCTTCCGGACGATTTTGAATGCGCTCTCTGCGGAGTCGGCAAGGATCAGTTCTCACAGGAATAAGAATTATCGGGCACCTCTATGAGGTGCTCTTTTTTTGACATATTTCCGTACTTAACCATTATTTGCTCTGTTTTATATAAAATATTGACATACAGTAAGTATTGATGATATAATTGAAATATTGGGGTGTGTATTCGCTTTTTTGCGAATTAAGGTTATTTTAAGGATATATTGGTAATATTAAGATGCCTTAATAATATTCGATCGGAGGGTAATTTATGAAGATCTCAAAGCTGAAGAGGGTTTCAGCAGGACTCCTCGGTCTTGCTCTTGTCCTCAACACAGCAAGCTTTGCACCTTCAAATGCAAATGCTGCTTCAGGCGGCATTTCCATCAATGAAGTATGTGCAAAAAACACCAAGTACACCATAGAGGGCGGTCTGTACGACTGGATCGAACTCTATAACGGTTCTGGCAGCTCGATTGACATAAGCGGATGGGGCCTTTCAGACAAGGACACAAAGCCCTACCTCTACACTATCCCGGACGGTACTTCAATACCGGCAGGCGGCAGGATAATGATCGCCTGTGACAGCGATGCAGCTGCATCCAATCCGAAGATAGCTCCTTTTGGTCTCTCCACATCAGGTGAGATCATCACACTCACAGACAAAAACGGTTCTACTGTCGATACTCTCTCCTTTGAATCACTCGCAGACAACACGTCTGCCGGCAGATACCCAGACGGCAGCAGCGATATATTTACTCTCTCATCTACTCCAGCTGCTCCCAACTCAGCTCCTGAAGGCTCAAACGCTGTAAACGCTCCTACCTTCTCACAGGAGAGCGGTTTCTACGGAAGCGAGTTCCAGCTCACTCTCACATCACCTCAGGGCTGTACAGTTTACTACACCACAGACGGAAGCGATCCTACAACAGCTTCAGAGAAGTACACTTCTCCTATCAGCATCGCAGACCGCTCCAACGAGCCTAATGTATACAGCGCAAGAACTGATATAAGTGCAAGCCAGGTTACTGCTCCCAGCAGTCCCGTTGACAAGGCAGCTATCATCCGCGCAGTTGCAGTTGACTCTCAGGGCAGAACAAGCGAAATCATTACAAAAACTTACTTTGTCGGCAAGACAAATGATCCCTACTACACCAATATGAAGGTCGTTTCTCTTGTTACCGATCCCGACAACCTCTTCGACTACGAAAAAGGTATCTATGTAAAGGGTAAGGTTTACGACGAGCAGAACGGCACGACCAATCCCGGAGGTCCCGGTCAGCAGCCCGGTGGTCCCGGAGAAGAAAATCCAGGAGGACAGCGTCCCGGAAATCCGTGGGGCGGCGGAGACTGGGGAAACTGGGGCGGCGGCTTCAACATGAAGCAGCCCTGGGAAATGGAAGCCAACTACACCCAGCACGGAAAGGAGTGGGAGCGTCCCGCTTCATTCGAGCTCTTTGAGGACGGCAAGAGCGTATTCTCTCAGAACATAGGTATCCGTATCAAGGGTGCTGCTTCAAGAAATGCCGCTCAGAAGAGCTTCAATATCTACTCACGCAACGAGTACGGCAAGGACGGTATGGACTACGACTTCTTCGACGGCAAGGCTACCAAGAAGAAAAACGGCAAGTCTATCAAGAAGTTTGACGGCATCACTCTCAGAAACGGCGGAAACGACAACAGTTCCACATTCTTCCGTGACTCTGTGAACCAGAACCTCGTTTCAGACCGTGATATGGCTACTCAGGCAACAAGCGAATGTCTCGTATTCCTCGACGGCGAATTCTGGGGTATCTATCAAATCATCGAAAAGGTAAACGATGACCACCTCAGCAGCCACTTCGGCATAAACAAGAAGGACGCTGTCATCGTCAAGAACGGCGAACTTGAAGAGGGCACAGACCAGGATCTCAACGACTGGAAGGAACTCGCTTCATTCTGTGCTAATTCCGATATGTCTCAGGACAGCAACTATCAGCAGGTTTGCAGCAAGCTCGATATGCAGAGCTACATGGACTACTTTGCAGCTCAGATCTACTGGAACAACGCTGACTGGCCGCAGAACAACTTCGCTGTATGGCGCACTTCTACTGTTGATACATCAAACAAGTACGCAGACGGCAAGTGGAGAATGTTCCTCTTTGATACAGAGTACGCTACCGGACTTTACGGTATGAATACGACTGCTGATACAAACGCTTTCCAGCGTATCCAGCAGCAGACCACAAATAACGAGTGCAGGATGTTCATCAATCTCCTCAAGAACAAGGAGTTCAGCGATCAGTTCTTCCTCACTATGATGGATCTCGGAAACTTCAACTTCTCACAGGAGAAAGTCAACGAAGTTCTCCCCTTCTATGACAATACATACCATCAGCAGATAATCGACACACTCAAGAGATACGGTGCAGGAAATTCCGCTTTTGGCGGCTCTCCCGAAAGCACATACACAAACGATCTCAGAACTGTTACCAACTACTTCGATCAGCGTTTCTCAAAGCTCATCGAGCAGATCAGACGCAGCTATATCAGCAGCGGAACTCTCAACGAGCTCACTGTGAACAATCAGACTGCAAACGGTACAGTAAACGTGAATACGCTCACTCTCGACAGCAGCCAGTGGACAGGTAAATACTTCGACAGTCAGACTATGACCATCACTGCAACACCTGTTGAGGGCAAGTCATTCAAGCGCTGGAACGTAAGCGGTATAACTCTGTCAGAGTCTGAGCTCACATCACCTACTGTAAGCTTCAAGCTCGAGTCTTCCGTAAGCATAACAGCTGTATACGACGACGGAGGTTCACCCTCTGTTATCGCAGGCGACTACAACAAAGACGGCGATGTGAATATCTCAGACGTTGTAGTTCTTCAGAACTACCTTATGGGCAGAAAGACAAATATCGATCTCAATGCCGATATGAACGGAGATAAGAAAAACAATATCTTCGATCTCATCGCGCTCAAGCGCAAAATATTCAAAAAATAAAAGATAAATACTATGGGGGTACACTATGAATTGTAAATTCTGCGGACAGCCTTTAGAAGAAGGCAAGCGTTTCTGCACCAACTGCGGTGCACCGATAATGGATCCGGCACCTACTTCGCCGGCACCGACCACTCAGACAACTAAACCGCCTTTTACCGGGCCGTACAGCTCTTCGCCGACACCGGCTGCAACGCCGAGAAAAAACGGCATAAGCAAAGAAAAGACTGTACTGTTCTGGGCTTCAAAGGCAGCTTTTATCGTTGCAATGCTGATGTTCCTTATGCCGTTTATGAAGATCTCCTTCAACAAGGAATCAAAGCTCGCACAGTCTGCAAAGCCTATCACTATGACCGGCAAAGAGTTGATCTTTGGCATAGATGATGATAACGACGCTAAGGACAGCACGAAGAATGATCTGCAAAATGTTCGAGTAATACTTGCCGGTATTCTTCTTGTGGTCTCACTTGCTATGACTCAGGGCGGATACATTACTTCCGGCATTTCCGCAGGATTTCTGTTACTTTATATGCGTTCAGCTGAAAGCAGCTACTCTCTCAACGGAAAAACCATCAAAGAATGGGACGGTCTGTTGGAGATAAACTTCCAGCCGGCGCTGTATGCAGCCATAGTTATCACGATAGTCGGCGCAGTCTTAGCCGGCATAGATGAATCAAAACGCCGCAAGATGTTCCGTGAAGAACAGTCCTTCAGCACTTTCGGTTCATTTGTATAAACTAAAAAACCTGCTGTACTCAGTACAGCAGGTTTTATTTTTCTCAACTTATATACAGTAATCGCCGCCAGCAATAGTCTTATCCAGAATATCCTGGACAGTGATGCTGTCGAGGTAGTCATTAACAGCCTTGTAGAGTCCCTCCCATATGTAGAGAGTTGAGCACTCCTTAACACGCGGGCACTCATTCGGCTCAAATTCAAGACAGGCTACAGGAGCGAGACTTCCCTCAGTTGCACGGAGAATGTCACCTACCGTGTAATCTGACGGGCTCTGTGAAAGCATATATCCGCCGCGATTGCCGCGATTGGTCTTGAGTATGCCGCTCCTGTGAAGAAGAGGCACTATCTGTTCGAGATACTTTTTTGAGATATTCTGACGGTCAGCAATATCTTTGAGTGAAACATATCCGTCCTCGTTGTGAAGAGCGAGGTCATATATCATTCTAAGGGCATATCTGCCTTTTGTAGAGATCTTCATAATATTCTCCTTTAAGATGTATAGCGTAGTCATGTCGTTACAGCTTTTCAGCTGACAATATTATTATACCATAATGAACTGCTTTTTTCAATTGACAAAACCACGATAAGTTGCACGAAAATAATGCGGCAAATCTGACAAATCCTACAATTATAGTATGATTGGTGCGCGAAGGCAGAAATAAGCCGCAGGCACAGACCTGCGGCTTGCGAGATGTATTATGATGTATTAGAGGTTGGCGTGGAAAGTACGGGAAATAACGTCGTCCTGCTGCTCCTTTGTGAGCTTGACGAAGTTTACCGCATAACCTGAAACTCTTACTGTGAGCTGAGGATACTTTTCAGGGTGAGCCTGAGCATCGAGGAGAGTTTCGCGTGTGAATACGTTTACGTTGAGGTGATGTCCGCCTTTTTCAACATAACCGTCGAGAAGTTCTATAAGGTTGTCGACCTGTTTCTGATTATCCATAGTAGTTCCTCCTTTGTATCAATCGTCGTCTTCGTCAACAGCGTCCTCAGTAGGCTGACAGCAGGCACCCTTGACGCCGCAGTCAGTACTGTTCACGGTCTCAACTTTAAGACCGCCGCTGTTTTCTTCCGGGAAAATATTTATATGACCTGTCCCCTGTGACATAAGCTGGTCTATGAGCTCGGCAAGCTCTTCCGGAGAACCTGCCTGCCCTTTGATATTCGATTCAAGCATCAGTCTTCACCCTTGAGCTTATCAAGGTCAAGATCACCTACAAATACGTCCATATCCTTGCCGAGAGCGTTCGGTATAATGGAGAATGTATTCGAGATACCGTCCTGAGCGTGTCTGAAGGGCAGCTTTGCAACGGACGAAAGTGAAGCTACTGCGCCGTGAGTATCTCTTCCGTGCATCGGGTTAGCTCCGGGAGCGAGCGGAACGCCCTGCTTTCTACCATCAGGAGTGTTACCGGTCTTCTTGCCGTATACAACATTTGAAGTGATAGTGAGGATGGACATTGTCGGAACGCCGTCACGGTATGTGTGATGCTTTCTTACGCAGTCCATGAACTTGCGGACAACTGTAACAGCAAGCTGGTCAACACGGTCATCATTGTTGCCGTATTTCGGGAAATCGCCCTCTATCTCATAGTCAACGACAACGTTCTTAGCAACGTCAACTACATTGCCTGCCTTGTCCTTTATTTCGATATCCTTGCGGATAGGTTTTACCTTAGCGTATTTGATAGCTGAGAGAGAGTCTGCAACTACCGAGAGACCTGCAATACCTGTTGCGAAATAGCGCTTGACATCCCTGTCGTGGAGAGCCATCTGAAGTCTCTCATAGCTGTACTTGTCATGCATATAGTGGATAACATTGAGAGTGTTTACGTAGAGACCTGCGAGCCACTCCATCATATCCATATACTTTTCCCAAACATCGTCAAAGTCAAGGTACTCGCTGTCAACAGGTCTGAACTTAGGTCCTACCTGTAAGCCGAGACGCTCATCCACACCGCCGTTTATAGCGTAGAGGAGGCACTTTGCGAGGTTAGCTCTTGCGCCGAAGAACTGCATTTCCTTGCCGACTCTCATTGAAGATACGCAGCAAGCGATAGCGTAGTCGTCACCGTGAACGACTCTCATCATATCATCGTTCTCATACTGGATAGAAGATGTCTTGATAGAGATCTTAGCGCAGTACTCCTTGAACTTGCGGGGGAGCTTCTGTGACCAGAGAACCGTCATATTCGGCTCGGGAGCTGTACCGAGGTTCTCGAGTGTGTGGAGGTAACGGAAGCTGTTCTTTGTTACCATATGATTACCGTCAACGTCAACACCGCCGATAGACTCTGTGATCCATGTAGGATCGCCTGAGAAGAGCGAATTGTACTCAGGAGTACGTGCAAACTTGACGATACGGAGCTTCATGATGAAGTGGTCGATGAGCTCCTGTGCCTGTTCCTCTGTGAGAGTACCGTTCTCGAGATCACGCTGGATGTAGATATCGAGGAATGTGGAAGTACGTCCGAGTGACATAGCGGCACCGTTCTGCTCCTTGACTGCTGCAAGGTAACCGAAATACAGCCACTGGATAGCTTCCTTAGCGTTAGCGGCAGGCTTGGAAATATCAAAACCGTAGATCTTTCCGAGCTCCTTGAGATCCTGGAGAGCACGTACCTGTTCAGCAAGCTCTTCGCGGAGACGGATATTCTTGGAAGTCATTCTTACGAGAGATGTCTCTATCTGGTTCTTCTTGTCCTCGATAAGGAGATCGATACCATAGAGAGCAACACGGCGGTAGTCGCCGATGATACGTCCTCTGCCGTAAGCATCAGGAAGACCTGTAAGGATAGCAGAGTGACGAGCGAGACGCATCTCAGGTGTATAAGCGTCAAAAACGCCCTGATTGTGAGTTTTTCTGTACTTCGTGAAGATCTCAACAACGGAAGGATCTACCTCATAGCCATACTCCTTGCAGGACTGCTGAGCCATTCTGATACCGCCGAAAGGCTGGAGTGAACGCTTGAAGGGCTTGTCAGTCTGAAGACCTACGATCTGCTCGAGGTCCTTATTGAGGTAACCTGCACCGTGTGAAGTGATAGTGGAGATGATCTTTGTGTCCATATCAAGGACTCCGCCTGCTTCACGCTCCTGACGTGAAAGATCCATAACCTGTTCCCAGAGCTTTGTAGTAGCCTCTGTAGGACCAGCAAGAAAACTCTCATCGCCGTCATAGGGAGTGTAGTTTTTCTTGATGAAGTCGCGGACATTGATTGAAGTATGGTTCCAACGGCCTTCCTTGAAGCCGTCCCATTCCTTTGCCCATGTATTGATCATATATCATAACTCCTTTACAGAAAAATTATATGCAGTCATCACATTAAGCGACAGCTAAATACACATATTGTCATATCACATTTGATATAATAGCACATTGACTAAAAAATGTCAATCTCTATGTTACCCGAAGTTATCGATTTTTTCTGCTGTATCGTTTGATTTTATTACCAATTATACTTATGAGCGCCTGTACAGGTATGCAAACTGCCGATTTATAGGCAGAGCTACCTTTCAGCTGTCAAAATTTATGCCCCTTGTTTGTGCAATTTGTTTATTTGTGAGAATTTTCCTCAGACGTAGAATTCTCCGGTATTTTTTCTTCATCCGGCGGTCCGGCAGCCGCTTCTGCGGCTAAAGCAAGCTCTCTTTCCTTCTTCTCAAGCTTGTAGAAACCTAGCTTATAAAATGTCGCAACGAGCGGTACTCCGAGCACCATACCCATGATACCGAAGAGACTTCCGCCGACTGTTACGGCTGCAAGCACCCATATGCCGGGAAGTCCGACAGATGTGCCTACTACCTTCGGATAGAATATATTATTGTCTATCTGCTGGAGAATAATCAGGAATACGATAAATATAAGCGCTTTAGTCATACTTACCGTGCAGATAACGAACGCACTGAGCACAGCACCGATGAGAGCTCCTACGATAGGTATGAGCGCGGTAACGCCAATGATAGTACCGGTCATAGCAGGGTAAGGCAGTCTCAGCAGCGATGAGCCTATGAATGTGAGTGAGCCAATGAGAAGTGCTTCGATAAACTGTCCGATGAAGAAATTAGTGAATGTCTCGTGAGCAGTTGTAAGGAAGCGGTCGATACGTCTGTTGGCTTTCTCGCTGAGATAAGCAAGCTTCAGACGCTGGATATCAGCGGCTAGCTTGTCCTTGCGAAGAAGCAGATATATCGCGAAGATTATGCCAATGATGATATTTGTGACAGTAGAGGTCACAGAGCTGATAAACGAGATAACAGAGCCGAAAATACCAAAAGCACTGCTTGTGAGCCGCTTGGTAATGGCATCCTTGTCAATGTCAATGTTATTTATCTCGCGTCTGATAGCCGGGTACTGCTTGAGCTTCCTGTTTGCATAATCCTTTGTCTTGTCATACAGTTCAGGCAGCTCGTCATAGAACAGTTTGCCTGCCGTGATTATCTCAGGTATGACGACCTTTAGTATAAGTGCGATAGTCGCAAATACGATCGTAAAGGAAAGCACAAGACAGACAGGTCTCCTTGAGGCGGATATGAATTTCGTGTTCTTTTTCGGGAAGTAGTGCTTCTCGAAGAAATTCATAATGATGTTGAAGATATAGGCGATTATGCAGCCTATGAGCATCGGCGTGAGCGCCTTGAATGTGAGTCCGAGCAGTGCAATAACGATCCAGAAGTTCTGTACGATCAGGCATACTGCGACTGCAAGCCCTGCAATATACAGGTACTTTCTCATTTCAGTTCTTTTCATTTTATCCCTATCCTTTTATCATTAAAGAGTTTACTACTTATATTATATAATATGAGCGAGCGAAAGTCACGTATTAAATTGTTAATTTTTTGTGAACAAGCCTATCTTACAGGTAGGAATTTATCAAAAACGAAAAATTCTCCGTCTTTGTTGATATTGCCGTTATAATATGATATAATCAATGTATAACTTGTCAGGGAGGCGGACTATGGAGAGCGGAGAATTCCTCAATGAAAAAATGTACAGCGTCGGAAGAGTCATCGTTGATAAAAGCCTGCACACGCAAAGTGCGGACGAGAAGTTTTTCACATACTTCGGCAACGATGTTATATACTCCATCCGCCGCACCATCGACGATGAGGACTATCCCCGTCTCGCAGACTGCTTAGAATCAGCTGAGGACGGCGGCGTTTTCCGCACCGTTATACGCATGAAAGGCATCAACGGTCAGCTCCGCTGGACTGCCGCTACGGTGAAAAAAGTACCGCCGGACGGCAAGGAGACACTTTTCAGTATCACCTTCAGCGACGTTTTTTCCCTGGAATCCTTAGCTTACAGCCGCGAACGCACTCTTTCTGATTACCGCTTCACACTCAGCCTTGTAAGCGACCTCGCATTCACCTATTCGTTTGAGACTCAGCATCTCAGGATATATATGTTCGACTGCTGCCGCGAGATAGTTCTCGCAGACGAAGAACTCGAAAAGTGGCGGCTCAGTTCAATTGAAAAAGGCTATGTCCCCTCACGCTATATAGAGATATTCAACGCTCTCTGCCGCGATATGCGCAGTGGAGTCTACCGCTTTGACTACGAGCTCGAAACATCTGTCCTGACCGGCGGAAAAGCACGTGAACTCTGCCTTTTCAGGGGCATAACACGGTTTGATGATCCCGGCAGCAGAAAGGTCAGCGGTATCATATCCGTTGTAAGCTCCCGTCAGAAGAGCAAGGACGTAAACCTCACCCTTGAAGCCAACAAGGACTCTCTGTCCGGACTGCTAAACCGTCGTGCTGTTACTACTTTCGCTTCAGAACTGATAGCCTCAGCGCCGTCCTGCAACGTCAATTTAGTCATACTCGACATTGATGACTTCACGACCGTCAACAACAGTTACGGTCACCTTTTCGGCGATGAAGTAATATACACCATAGCCGGTATCATAAGGACAGAAATAGGTCCGCGCGGTATCGCAGGCAGAATAAGCGGCGGCGGCTTCCTCATAATCCTCGAAAACACACGCGACGAGGAAGACCTCAGAGGTGTTCTCCGCGCAATAAGGAGCCGTACCGAGTTTGCGTTTGCCGACCGGTTCGAGAATTTCCGGCTGACCTGTTCTATGGGAATTTCTACCTATCCAATCGACAGCAAAGACTACGACGAACTCTTCATGCAGGCAGACAAAGCCTTGTATATAGCTCAGGAAAAAGGCAAGAACCGTTATGTGATATACGATGCTGCAAAGCATGGTCCGGTAGAAAAGGACGCGAAGAACAAGATAGTATACCTCAGTCGAAAAGAGGAAGCCTCAGAGCGTCTTGGTTTTGCAGGACAGCTTGCAGAAAGCCTTGTGCTCGGCAGACTGCCTGACCTTTCCGTACTTCTTGAGCAGATAAGAACAAAATTCGCTATCGACGATATATGTGTGTTTGCAGGCAACGATATGGGACTTATCCTCAGCTGCGGAAATGCTTCTTCCAAAAACGCCGCCTATCTTTTTGCCAACGGTTACGCAGAGCGCTTCACAGGTGACGGACTATTCGTCATCGACAACGTAAACGAGCTCGAAGGCAGAGACGATGCTGCTTTTTCACAGCTCACATCCGAGAATATCGGCGGTACGATACAGTATCTTATGACCGAAGACAGCGTTATCAAGGGAATGATCTCATTCTGCTATATTTCAAGATTCAAAAAATGGTCTGTTGCCGATACGAACTATTTTGCAATTATCGGAAGAACTATCACCGCTCTTCTGAAAAAACAGGGATATATATAAATCACAGCACATAGCGCTTAATTGAGATTATCGAAATAAGCATTATTTATAAAGAGACGCCCTCTCTTACAGGGCGTCTCCTCTCCCCAAACAGTCCACCGGACTGTTTGAGGATTCACCTCTTGCGGAGCGCTTTATGGATTGTGGGACGCTGTCCCACACCCTGCCAAAGGCTCTGCCTTTGGAATCCGCTAAAGGGTTGTAAACCCTTTAGAATCCCATTATTGGTCAAATAAACACTTAATAACAAACTAAAGGGAGCACACAGGTGCTCCCTTTCTGCATCTTATTAAATCAGTCGAACATAGGAGTTGAGAGGTAACGCTCACCTGTATCAGGAAGAAGCGCAACAATAGTCTTGCCCTTGTTCTCAGGACGCTTAGCAAGCTGGATAGCAGCCCATACAGCAGCTCCGGAAGAAATACCAACAAGTACGCCCTCTTTTCTTGCAACGGCTCTGCCTGTTGCAAATGCGTCCTCATTATCAACTGTGATTATCTCGTCATATATCTTTGTATCAAGTGTCTCAGGAACAAAGCCTGCACCAATACCCTGGATCTTATGAGGACCAGCCTTGCCCTCAGAGAGCACAGGTGAACCGGAAGGTTCAACAGCAACTATCTTGACATCAGGATTTTTTGACTTGAGGTAAACACCTACACCGCTGACAGTACCGCCTGTACCTACGCCGGAAACGAAAATATCTACCTTTCCGTCAGTATCTTCCCATATCTCAACACCTGTTGTCTTTTCATGTGCAGATGGGTTTGCAGGGTTTGTGAACTGTGAAGGAATAAAGCTGTTGGGGATCTCTTCAGCGAGCTCCTGAGCCTTTTCGATAGCGCCCTTCATGCCCTTTGAGCCGTCAGTAAGAACGAGCTCTGCACCGTAAGCCTTCATAAGGTTGCGGCGCTCGATACTCATAGTCTCGGGCATGGCAATGATAAGACGGTAGCCTCTTGCAGCTGCAACAGAAGCAAGACCTATACCGGTATTACCGCTGGTAGGTTCGATGATAACGCTGCCGGGCTTGAGGATGCCTTTTTCTTCAGCATCGTCGATCATAGCCTTTGCAACTCTGTCTTTAACGCTGCCGGCAGGATTGAAGTATTCGAGCTTTGCGATTATCTTAGCGTTGAGCTCCTCGCTCTTTTCGATATTAGCGAGTTCGAGAAGAGGTGTGCCTCCGATGAGGTCTGTAATAGTATTCTTGATATTCATAATGATCTACTCCTTAAAGATTTATCTGATATAAGTTTATGTCCGTATGTTAATGTTTCAACATCGCTTGTTTGCAGTAGCCATAACAGCTGCCTCCATATATCTACTATATTTCCTATCTGATTGGTATGTTTATATTATATCACCCCAAAATCCGTTTGTCAAGCATTTTTTCAAAAATTACTCCCGGCTAACAGAATGATGATATAAAAACACCGAGCCCGGGATCCGGACTCGGTAAACAACTATTTTTTAAGAAAGCGATAAAGCTTACTTACATATTCTTATTTCTGTGAACCTACCTGAGGAATTGCGATATCAGCGAAGTCTCCGGTAGCTACAACCTTCTTGCACTCAAGAGCGTTAGCATCGTAAGAGAACCACATCATAACTGCTGCAACACCGGGATTGTTCTTGATGTTGAAGTAGAGGTCAACAGTATCACCGGGCTTTGCAGAAACATTATCAGCATAAACTGAGATACCGTCAGATGTGATATTCTGAGGAGTTGCAGTTCCGCCAACGTTTACGCAGCCGTTGAAAACATTGATCTCTCTGTTGAGGCTCTTGCCGGCAACAGTTGAAATATCGGGATCGATAGTGATAGGATACTCGCCGTTGGGAGCATCTGCCTTGACCTGGAATGTTAACTTAACGAACTGTCCTTCAAAGTCGAAGTCAATGTCCTTGTCTATGTTCATCCAGAAGATGTACTTAGTCTCTGTTTTGCTCTGATAATCTGCCGGCTTTGTCTCAGCCTCTGTTGCATCTGAATCAGAAACAACAACTGTCTCAGTTGCAGGAACAGCCTTTGTAACAACTACTGCTTCAGTAACAGGCTGACCGCCTGCCTCAGTTACAACCTGACCGGAAGCATCTGTAACAGTAACGTACTCGGTTACAGGCTGGTTGTTTTCATCAAGCTCTGTAACGATCTCTGTAGCTTCTTCACCGTTAGCAAGAGTGATGACCTTTGTAGTTGTCTTGTCACTCTTTTCAGTAGTAGCTGCTCTTGTCGGGTCAGGAGCATTGATGTCGATACCGTTAAGGTTTACCTTTCCGTCCTCAGGAGTGATTACCTGGAAAGGAGCAGCTACCATATAACCGTCTTCATTTGTTACGATCTCGATGTCCTTGTCGCTTCCTACATCAGCAGCTGCATTTTTACTGCTGCTCTTATCAGAACAGCTTGTAAAAGCTGACATAGCAACGCAGGTAAGAGCTGCGATAGCGATAATTCTCTGCTTTAATGTCTTCATTATTGTAATTCCTTTCATATACGATATGCCATTCCGGAAAGTGCCGTCCGGTCGGGCAAAAATTTACATTTTTTCCTTAGTACAGCACGACTTGTACCATACTTTATTATACACAAGAGAGCCCGTTTTGTCAAGACGATTGTAAAATCGTGACCAATTTTTCTCAAATAGTCATTCATCCGTCACCTGTTTGTCACCGAAAAGCTTTAGCAGCTTTTTTCAGCTTAGGCACACAGAATTCAAGCACAGCACAGTACTTGTCAACAAGAGTTATAACATATGTTTCTCTGTAACCCGGCATAGGACGAGTCAAAGGCCACATATGCTTTTCGATCATATCGCGTTCGAGCGGAGTTATCTCCGTGAGCGCAGCTGCGTTTTCGGCAGCCTGACGTGAATGCATCGCACTATGCGAGAGTTCTCCTCTGCTTCGACTTGAATTGTATTCCTTGCGGTCATAGTAGAAAAGGTCATGCAGCAGACCGGCTCTTGCCGCAGAACGCGCATTGAGATTCAGCTTGCGGCAGACCAGATAGCTGTAATATGATACATTGACACAATGCTGGAAACGTGTAGTTGATATATGGTGGGTTATCTGTTTCAGCTCACCGAGCTTATCAGAGTCGATAAGATCGCATACGTGCGGATAGTAACCTGTAAGTGACAGTTCCTTGTGTGAACAGATAGCTTCGAGCATATCATCACTCCTTCCGTACATCAGCTTTATTGTATTATACTACTTCGCAGAGGATAAATCAATAGAATTCCTCAAAAATCATTCAGATGGTATATTCTTATTTTTTCCGGTAAAAATATCATCGAGGTGATAAATATGAGCAAAAAACGCAATGAAATACCTGTCCCCGAGCCTAAGCCGGACAAATTTGAATTACCGTCCGCAAGCAGGGTTGAAATGACCGGACTTGTTCCGACTCCTGACGAGAATGAGCACCTGCGAAACTCCTACGGAGATATTCCCACCTATCTCGCAGACGACAGCCGAACCTGACGGCACACAAAAAGCTCCCTCCGGATAACCGGAAGGAGCTTTTGATCTATTCAGATATTATTTGATCAAAAATCAAACGCAGCCCTGAGCCTTCATAGCCTCAGCAACCTTGAGGAAGCCAGCGATATTAGCACCAGCCATGTAGTTGCCAGCCATGCCGTACTCCTTAGCAGCCTCATCACAAGCCTTGAAGATAGACTTCATGATGTTGTGGAGCTTCTCGTCAACCTCTTCAAATGTCCAGCTGAGTCTCTCGCTGTTCTGGCTCATCTCAAGACCGGAAGTAGCAACACCGCCGGCATTAGCAGCCTTAGCAGGACCATAGAGGATACCATTGCTGAGGTATATCTCGATAGCCTCAGGAGTTGAAGGCATATTAGCACCCTCAGCTACTGCGAAACCGCCGTTAGCAACGATTGCCTTAGCGCCTGCGCCGTCGATCTCGTTCTGTGTAGCGCAAGGAAGAGCGATATCAAGCTTGATGTCGCCAGCGTTGCACTTGAGTGTCCAAACGCTGCCCTCGTGGTACTCAGCATTCTTGTGTGAAGTTCTGCCAACATATTCCTTGATACGTCCGCGCTCAACCTCCTTGATCTGCTGAACAACAGCGAGCTCGATTCCATCGGGATCGTAAACATAGCCGTTGGAGTCAGACACAGTAACTACCTTAGCGCCGTACTGTGTAGCCTTCTGTGTTGCGTAGATAGCAACGTTACCAGAACCGGAGATAACAACTGTCTTGCCCTCGAAGCTCTTGCCGTTAGCCTGGAGCATCTCGTTTGTGAAGTAGCAAAGACCGTAACCTGTAGCCTCTGTTCTTGCGAGTGAACCGCCGTATGTAAGTCCCTTACCTGTGAGAACGCCAACGAACTCGTTGCGGAGTCTCTTGTACTGACCGAACATGAAGCCGATCTCTCTTGCGCCTGTTCCGATGTCACCAGCAGGAACGTCGCAGTCAGCACCGATGTGCTTGGAAAGCTCTGTCATGAAGCTCTGGCAGAAACGCATAACCTCAGCGTCTGACTTGCCCTTAGGATCGAAGTCAGAACCGCCCTTACCGCCGCCCATGGGGAGAGTTGTAAGGCTGTTCTTGAATACCTGCTCAAAGCCAAGGAACTTGATGATTCCGAGATATACTGAAGGGTGGAGTCTGATACCGCCCTTGTAAGGTCCGATTGCGGAGTTGAACTGTACTCTGAAACCTCTGTTTACCTGTACCTTGCCGTTGTCATCAACCCACGGTACGCGGAACATGATCTGTCTCTCAGGCTCAACGATACGCTCAAAAACGCCTGCATCGATGAGGTCCTGTCTCTTTTCAGCAACGGGCTCGAGAGTCTCGAGTACTTCTGTAACAGCCTGGATGAACTCAGGCTCGCCGGGATTTCTTTTTTCTACTCTTGCTAATAAGTCGATAAGATACTGATTTTTTAACGCCATTGTTAAAAAACCTCCTTTATAAAATTCTGCTTTCGCAGTTCAAAATTCATTATACCACTATGTTTCTGATTTTGCAAGTGGTGTTAGCTCAAATTTACATCTTTGTGCAATTTGCACAAGGGCTTTTTCAATTCATAATTCATAATTAATAATGCATAATTGTGGTGTCCGCCTTTCGGCAGACAGATCAAAATAACAGTCCAGTTAACTTTTAATATATCGTGCAAGCGATACCATTAATTATGAATTATGCATTATGCATTGAGCTAACAGCTCATCCCGTTGAGGTATTCGCTCGCAAGATAAAGCGAACCGCATATCACAGCAACGCCGTTCTCAGCAAGAGCACGTTCCTTTGCCTTTGCAGCGCATTCGTCAAGGCTGCCCGTACCGGTCTCCGTGTAGAACGAAGCTATATCTGCAAGAGTTTCCGCAGGAACGCTGTTCGGTGCAAAGCCGTCAACTGCATAGACAGCGTCCGCACAGCCTGCAACTGACTTGACGCAATCCACATAGTCCTTTGAATCCACCATTCCCATTACAGCGAATATCTTCTTTCCGCGACTGCTGAGATACATAAGCATCAGAGTCAGAGCCGCTACGCCTGCCGGGTTATGACCGCCGTCTACGAGCACAGGCGGTTCTCCGTCGATGTACTGCAAACGTGCGCGCACTTGCGTATTCTCTACTGCTCTGATGATACTTCCGTCGCTTATCTCAAAGCCTTTCTCCCTCAGATAAAGGCAGACTGTTATCGCAGTCTGAGCATTATAGAGCTGATGAACTCCGGGCATTGAAGGTCTTAGTCTTACTCCGCGGTAATAGAACGAAGAGAACATTCCGCCGTCACCGTAAGGTCTGCACGGTTCGGGTTCAATGAATTCCGCTCCCACATCACTCGCAGTACGGCGCACAAGCTCCTTTACGCTGTCGGGATTGTCCTCAGCAAGTACAACTGCCGAACCGCTCTTTATTATGCCGGCCTTCTGCGCAGCTATCTCCTCGACAGTTTTGCCCAGTATAGCCGTATGGTCGAGCGATATCGAAGTTATCACAGACACGAGCGGCGGCGGTATGATGTTTGTGGAGTCAAGCAGGCCGCCTATGCCGGTCTCAAGAACGACCACGTCGCACTTCTCTCTCTCAAACCACAGAAGTGCTATCGCCATAGTTATCTCGAACTGCGAATACGGCTTATCGCCAACGGAATCCTTCACCTTTTCAGCGATCTCACAGAGGGACTCCTCGTCTATCTCCTGCCCGTTTATCCTTATGCGGTCGTTGTATCTGAGCACGAACGGCGAAGTGAACTGTCCCGTTCTGTACCCTGCGTCAATGAGAGCATTGGAGATATATTCAAGTGTTGAGCCTTTGCCGTTTGTTCCGGCGATATGCACGAATTTAAGGCGCTGCTCGGGACTGCCTATGCGTTCGGCAAGCTCCTTTGCACGCGAAAGATCAGTTATCCTGCCGCCGGACTTCGTATAGGAATTCACGAAATCCATACATTCTTTAATATCCATTATTACTCCTTACAAGTCAAAGGGACGATGCAGAACACCGTCCCTGAGTTTGTTATGTCAATAGGTGCTGTCCTGTGATTCAGCCTTGGCAACGGCTTCCTCAAGAGTCATTCCGGAGAATTCCTGTGCAGAGAAGATACGTCCTGACTTCTTGTCGCTGACGAAAGCTCCCACCAGTACGCCGGGAAGAGCGCTCTCCGGTGAATTCGGAGCCTTTGGACCGCCGAGGTCAGTTCTGCACCAGCCGGGATCAGCAAGGTTGAGCGTGATGTCAGTTCCCTGATACTTCAGACCAAGATCTCTTGTTACCTTGTTGAGAGCAGCCTTTGCTCCTGAATAGCCAGCCTGCTCCGGCTCGAGGTCGATACCGCTTGTAGTGTTGACGATGCGTCCGAACCCCCTCTTCTCCATTGCCGGGAGGAAATGATAACAGATCATCATAGGTGCAGTAGCATTGATACGGAAGCTGATGTCGTAATCAGATGCCGGTGTTTTGAGGTATTCTGTCCTGTAAGCTATCTGAAGCCCTGCATTGTTGAGAATGATGTCGATAGGAGTTCCCTTTGCGTCGATCTCAGCACACATAGCTTCGATCTGTTCCGGTTCGGAGAGCTCAGCCTCAACACAGTAAGCCTCTACGCCGAGAGCCTTTACCTCGTTGAGAACGTCCTGGCAGTGCTCCTTGTTTCTGCTGTGGAGCACAAGGTTCACACCCTGTTTTGCCATAAATATTGCAGAGAGTCTGCCTATTCCTCTGCTTGCGCCCGTGAGGAGCGCCCATTTTCCCTTGATGTCTGTCATAATTTTACCTCCTTTATCCGATCATTCGGCTAAGACGGTTTATTATGCCGCAAAAGCCGAATCAGTATTCATAATCTATACAAGCACGGTCTGTCTTGACTGTGCCTATAAACTTTCCGAACTCAAGGTGAGCCGGGTGTACCTGATAGGCGTTGAGGTCAGCGATAGACTCAAAATCACAGAGAAGTGAGATAGTGTAGTTGCTCTCGGGAGCTTCCTTTGAGTTGATGACTACCTCGCCCTTTTTGAGTTCCTTTACGTTTGCGATAACGTTGTCGAAGCGCTTCTTTGCTTCGAGAGCGTTCTCATACTCGCTGCGTCCGTCAGACTCTTTCAGCTTGAACATTACTATATGCTTTATCATATCATTCACCTTCATTCAATTCATAAACTTTTGATCTGTAAGTCTTTGTGCCGTCAAAGCTCGTGTATTCACCATAACCAACGAAGTGCAGACCGCATTTCTCCATTACTCTGCCGGAAGCCGGATTGTCAACGGCGTGTTCAGCGGTTATGTGCTTTGCTCCCTGACTGATGATAAAATCTATCATGCATTTGGTGATTTCCGTAGTATATCCCCTGTTCCAGCAGTCATAGCGGATATTGTAGCCGAAAGACCACTTATCGCTGTCCACGCGGTAACGCATACCGCCCGAGCCTATCAGCAGACCATCGGACTTTCTGACAAATCCCCACTGATACTCGTTTTCAAGGTTTTCCAGCGATCTGAGCCATTCACTCGACTCATCGGGAGAACGGTGGGTATTATAGGGCATATATGTATTGACGCGTTCATCTCCTGCCCATGCAAAGACGGCTTCCGCATCATCAACGGTAAGCGGACGGAGTATGAAGTTTTCTGATACAAGTACCGGTACTGTAAATATGCTCATAAAATCACCTCTCTGCTTTTATCGGGAATGATTCAACATTGCAAGGTTTATAAGGACCTGCATCCTTGCAATGTTGTCTTGCAGCAGCAATTCATCTCATTTTGTAAGCTCATAGCTTTCATCTATGAGACTGAATATTATTGTCTCTTCAAGCGAACCGTCCAGCGGAAGGCTTATCCAGTGCTGTTTGTTCATATGATACGCCGGAAGAGCCTTTCTCTCACCGAGAAGTATCTCTCTCACTGCCGGTGTACACTTTACGTTCAGTATGTCAATGTTACCTTCACCGGGAAGCCCAAGTGTCTTTTTCGGAACATTCATTATTATCCCGTACCACTTGTTATTGCCTTTATGCCGTATAACAGCGGCATCGGGAGTTTTTGCCCAGAGGTATTCCGGCTCAGTGCCGTACTGCTCCGAGACATATAAAAAGATACTGTTTCTCATAATACTGTGACCGTCTTTGTCTGCAACAGCTTTATTATTGAAGATTGCAAGGATGCAAGTTTTTGAAAAGTTTGCAACCTTGCAATGTTGCCTTGCTTAAAAGGGAAACGCCCAAAGACGTTCCCCTTGCATTATCACTTGAATGCTGCGATAGACTGCTCTATCTTAGACATCTTCTCCTGAGCCTTGGCAAGCTTTGCCTTTTCAGCCTCGATAAGCTGTGCCGGAGCCTTTGCGATAAAGCCCTGATTATTGAGCTTTCCGCTGAGGAAGTCTATATCCTTCTGAACCTTAGCCTTCTCCTTTTCGAGACGTGCAGTCTCCTTCTCCTTGTCAACGAGCTCATCCATAGGAATGAAGATACGAGCGGTATCTGTAACAGCGTTAGCGCAGTTCTCATGTGAAAGGCTCTCGCCTACCTCAACAGCTGAAGCAGAAGCAAGCTTCTCGAAGAATACTGTGCTGTTTACGAATACCTGAGGCTCTGCTGTCTCGATGAGGAGCTTTGCCTTTACCGACGGCGGTACGTTCATCTCTGTACGAACGTTTCTTACAGCCTTGATAGCGGAGATCACCTTCTCGAAGGATTCTTCCTCTGCTGTATAGTCGATAGAGCTGTCGTATGTCGGGTACTTCTCGAGGATTATCATTGACTTCTCGTTTGTGAGGACCTGCCAAATCTCCTCAGTGATGAAAGGCATAAACGGGTGGAGAAGCTTGAGCATTCCCTGCATTGCCCATACGAGCACTGCCTGAGCCTTTGCCATTGTCTCGCCGCCTGCCTGGATTCTCGGCTTTGTAAGCTCGATGTACCAGTCGCAGTAAACGTCCCAGATGAAGTCGTATATCTTCTGTGAAGCAACGCCGAGCTCATACTTGTCGAGGTTCTCGCCGACTTCCTTAGCAAGACGGTTGAACTTGTTAACGAGCCACTTGTCCTCTATCTCGAGCTCAGAAGGAAGTCCCTTGAACTCGAAGTCCTCCGGAAGGTTCATCATGATGAAACGTGAAGCGTTCCAGAGCTTGTTTGCGAAGTTACGGGCAGCCTTTACCTTGTCGTCGATGTAACGCATATCGTTTCCGGGTGAGTTACCTGTTGCGAGCATGAAGCGGAGAGCATCAGCGCCGTATTCGTTGATAACTTCAAGAGGATCGATACCGTTTCCGAGAGACTTGGACATCTTTCGTCCCTGAGAGTCACGAACGAGTCCGTGAATGAGAACTGTATCAAAAGGTACCTTGCCCATATTCTCAAGGCCGCTGAACATCATTCTGATTACCCAGAAGAAGATGATGTCATAGCCTGTAACGAGTGTATTTGTAGGATAGAAGTACTTGAGGTCCTCTGTATTCTCAGGCCAGCCGAGAGTTGAGAACGGCCAGAGCGCTGAGCTGAACCATGTATCGAGAGTGTCAGGATCCTGTCTCATAGGCTTGCCGCACTTAGGACAAACCGCACTGCTCTCCTTTGTTACGACCATTTCGCCGCAGGAATCGCAGTAGAATGCAGGTATCTGATGGCCCCACCATATCTGACGGGAGATACACCAGTCCTTGATATTCTCGAGCCAGTGGAAGTATATCTTGTCGAATCTCTCCGGTACGAACTTTGTATCGCCGTTTCTTACAGCCTTTATAGCAGGCTCTGCGAGAGGCTTCATCTTAACGAACCACTGTGTGGATACCTTAGGTTCAACAGTTGTTCCGCAGCGGTAGCAAGTGCCGACATTGTGGCTGTATTCCTCTATCTTTACGAGAGCGCCTTCCTTTTCGAGGTCTTCAACTATCTTCTCTCTTGCGGTATATCTGTCCATACCTGCATAAGCCGGATAGTCGTCAACGATAGTAGCGTCGTCGTTCATTACGTTTATAACGGGGAGGTTGTGACGGAGACCTACCTCGAAGTCGTTAGGATCATGTGCAGGAGTTATCTTAACTACACCTGTACCGAAATCCATTTCAACATAGTCATCAGCAACGATCGGTATCTCTCTGTGAACGATAGGGAGAATAACAGTCTTGCCAACGAGGTCTGTATAGCGCTCGTCCTTGGGGTTTACTGCAACAGCTGTATCACCGAGGAGAGTTTCCGGACGTGTTGTAGCAAGTTCAAGATATCCGTCAGAATCCTTTATCTTGTAGCGGAGATGCCAGAAATGACCTGCCTGATCCTCGTAAGTTACCTCTGCGTCAGAAAGTGAAGTCTTACACTTGGGGCACCAGTTGATGATACGCTCACCGCGGTAGATAAGACCTTTTTCATAATACTTGATGAATACTTCCTTAACAGCCTTTGAGCAGCCTTCGTCCATAGTAAAGCGCTCTCTTGACCAGTCGCATGAAGAACCGAGCTTCTTGAGCTGCTCTACGATACGGCCGCCGTACTGCTTCTTCCACTCCCATGCACGCTTCATGAAGCCTTCTCGTCCGAGGTCTTCCTTTGTAACGCCTTCCTTGCGCATAGCTTCAACTATTTTAGCCTCGGTAGCGATAGCAGCGTGGTCGGTTCCGGGGAGCCAGAGTGCGCTGTATCCGCTCATTCTCTTCCAGCGGATAAGGATATCCTGAAGAGTTTCATCGAGAGCGTGTCCCATGTGGAGCTGTCCTGTTATGTTCGGAGGGGGGATAACGATAGTATAGGGTGTTTTCTTGGGATCAGCCTCTGCTCTGAAGCAGCCCTTGTCATTCCACGCCTGATAGATACGGTCTTCAAAATCCTTAGGATCGTAAGCCTTTGCGAGTTCTTTTGCCATTGGTATTTCTCCTTACTGTATTATTGAGCGGCATTATTGCATCGCTCGTTGATAAACTCTGCTATTTCGCAGTTGTTGCGGATAAACCTCCGCTTGTACCTGCGTTTGTCCGTGACGACTGTCACCCTTTTGGGGAAGCCTGTCTCCGCACGGATAACATCCGGAAGCAGGACGGAAACTCCTCTGCTGAGGGAAACTGTTTTCTCATCAGCATTGACGTATCTGTGCTCCTGAACGATGATAACTGCTGCAAGAATCGGGGTAAAAACAAGGATAACAGCAATACATCCTATGATCGCCAGACGTATCATGTCAGTAGCCAGATTATCATATTCAAGCCAGCCGAACCACCTGTTATCAGCTATCTCATCTATCAGGTCGTCGATAATTTCACCGCGGCTCTTCCCGTCAAGAATACCTCTGCCGATTATCTTTTCCGGCTGGATATCGAACAGCTTTGTATAACGCATATCCACATTTTTCCGGATAGAATCCTCACTGTGGGAGCTATCGCGCTTATCCGCAATATAGTTCGCAACACCTTTGTAATAGCGGTCGTAGTAATCCTCTGCCTGTTTCCTGTCCTTGTTTCTCTGGAGTATACCCGAGACCGGAACAAGAACTGCGATAAACAGCAGCAATGCCGCGATAAGGACCACATTTACCACAGCGACATATCTGACAAGACAGCTTTCGGAACGTATGCCTTCCTTCATAGAGCCATTGTCAGTATCCATGCCAACACCTCCAAAAACAAAAATCACCCCGAACCATTTAAGGTCCAGGGCGAACTAAAGTCCGTGTTACCACCTGAATTCGGATATTTCTATCCGCACTCTGCGCGGTCTGTCTAACCGCTTCCTCTGTAACGTGAGGACACGCCGCGGACTACTGTTATTTCGCCCGAAGAGCTCCGAAACTACTTCCGCACACGCCTCATACCGCTTTGCACCGGACAGCGGCTCTCTGTAAATCAGCAGTTATGCGTACTCCTTTTCTTCACAGCCTTTGAAATATACTCCTATTATACACGATGCTCCTGCATTTGTCAAGGGTTATTTGTTATGGGATGATCTCAGCAGTCTGACCGCACAAACTGACAGCCGGACAAAATGTGCTTGACAATTCCGACCAATATGATATAATATATAAGTAAAAACTATATGCCACAAGGTATAAATAATCATCTGGAGGTCTGAAAATGAAGATCGAGACACAGTGCCTGCACGCAGGCTACACCCCTAAGAATACAGAACCAAGAGTAGTACCTATCGTACAGAGCACTACTTATGTATATGACTCAACAGACGATGTTGCTGCTGTTTTTGATGATCCCACCAAGAGCCTTATCTATTCTCGTTTCGAGAATCCCACAGTTATGGCAGTTGAAGACAAGATCGCAGCACTCGAAGGCGGTATCGGAGCTATGTGTACCTCCAGCGGTCAGGCAGCTTCGCTCCTTTCACTTCTTAATATCCTCAAGGCTGGTGACAGCTTCATCTCCGCTGCAACCATTTACGGCGGTACAGTAAACCTTTTCGCTTACACACTCAAGAAGCTCGGCATCGAGTGCATCTTCGTTGACGCTGACGCTTCCGAAGACGAGATACAGAAGGCTTTCAAGCCTAACACAAAGGCTGTTTTCGGTGAGACTCTCGCTAATCCGGCACTCTCTGTTTTCGACATTGAGAAATTCGCTAAGATAGCTCACGCAAACGGCGTTCCGCTCATCATCGACAACACATTCCCCACACCTATCCTCTGCAGACCTTTTGAATACGGTGCTGACATCGTTATCCACTCCACTACAAAGTATATGGACGGTCATGCAGTACAGGGCGGCGGCGTTATCGTTGATTCCGGTAAATTCGACTGGACAAACGGCAAGTTCCCCGAGTTCACAGAGCCCGATGAGAGCTACCACGGAACTATCTACACAAAGACTTACGGCAAGGCTGCTTACATCATCAAGGCAAGAATGCAGCTCATGAGAGACTTCGGCTGCTATCCTTCAGCACAGTCCGCATTCTACCTCAACCTCGGTCTTGAGACACTTGCTCTCCGTATGAAGCAGTACTGTGAGAACGCAATGATCGTTGCCAAGTTCCTCGAGGCAAACGACAAGGTAGAGTCTGTTAACTATCCCGGACTCGAGAGCAACAAATACCACGAACTCGCTAAGAAGTATCTTCCTATGGGTACAAGCGGTGTTATCTCCTTTGTTATCAAGGGCGGCAAGAATACTGCTATCAAGTTTATGGATTCACTCAAGCTCGCTTCCAACGAAGTACACGTTGCTGACATCAGAACTTGTGTTCTTCACCCTGCAAGTGCAACTCACCGTCAGCTTACTGACGAGCAGCTCGCTGCCTGCGGTATCAACGGCGGACTTATTCGTCTTTCTGTTGGTCTTGAAAATGTTGACGACATTCTCGACGACCTCAAGCAGGCTTTCGCAAACGTTTGATAATATACTAATACGAACAAAGGCTGTGCAGCTTTCCGCTGTACAGCCTTTTCTTTATATCCATTCGTTTGCCGGCAGCTATTCCTATCGTTTAAATAGGCTATACCGGCATTAAAAATCATAGAGTAAGGTCTTCAGTCTCCTTGATAAGATAAGCGTTCAGAAGCTTTTCCATGATAGCGTCCTTGCGCTCGATAGACCTCTCACGTATGTCAAGTCTTTCGTTAAGACGGTGTATCTGTCCTTTCAGGTGAGCGACGTTCTTCTCATAGAAAGCCTTCTGCTCCTCAAACTTTATCATCATGAACTCTATCGTCTGATTCTTGTCGTGGATAATCTGCTTCAGCGCAGCGACTTCATCCAGTCCGCTCGTATCGCCGTAAAGGTCAAGCAGTACATCTGCGAGAGGTGCGATAGAATCCTGATACCTGAAATTGAAATCCTCCGAGCCCTCAGAGAAAACTCTTTTTACTGTTGCTTCCGACACGAATTTCCCTTTTGATTCAAGGAGCTCCAATATTTTCGCAACAGACAGTCCTTGTTCTACCTTTACTTTTTTAAGTCTTTCAATAGTGGTTCTTTTCAGTTTTTCGATCTCCATGTTGCATATTGCTCCTTTTAGTAGAATTTTGGGGTAATACATTAGTCCTTAGTTATACTGAAATTATACCGTTATTATCTTGTAATTAGCCAATCATTTATTGTATACTTAATATATCGGAAAACAGCACAAACCTTTGATATTATATCAGTTTTTGCGTTTTTTGTCAATATAATTGATACAAAAGGAGAAAAACTCTCCGGAAGTATCCGTCCGGACACTCGACAAAACAAAAAGAAACAAAAGACAGGAGAATGAAAAATGTTAACACAGATCAGAAAAACAAGCACAAACGAAACAAGAGAACACAAGGATATGACCGAGCTCGCTGTGGTACGCTTTGTTCAGAAGCTCGGCATACGCCCTAACCTTCTGGGATACAGTCTGCTGATAAGATGTATAATGACAGCCCTGAAGCAGCCTGACTCCATGAATTCACTGACACGCTCACTCTACCCTGTTGTTGCACGGCAGCAGGGCTGTGATGTCAGGTCTGTCGAAAGGAACATCCGCCGCGCTATCGACTCAGCTTACGAATACGATCCCGAAAGGATACGCAGTATTTTCTACTATAAGGTCAATAAGCCATACATCTCAGAGGTAATATCACTGGCTGTGGAATCCATACGCTATGAAGCTGCCGCCACCGGCAGTCAGAGCTGCTGAAACAGAACAACATAAAAATACCGGGACTATTGTCCCGGTATTCTTTATTAAGGCTGTATATTATATTGTTCCCTTAACTTAGTTATTAAAAACTCTCCATTCTCCGCTGTCATCTCTTTGAACCCAATATGTATGATTACCTGATGTTCCGCCAGTAGTAACAATAGAAATCATATTTCCGTTGTCTACCTTAACAGACTCTATTTCAGGATCGTTCTCCATATTATTACTATTCTTTACATTATCCACTCCATAGAATTCAGAATTGAAGCAGTCATAGCGCAGATAGAGGCTGCCGTTATACATAATATAGTTAGTCAGGTTAATATATGCGTTGTCACTACCCTCAGTGTATTCGGAATTGATGTTGAATGATGTGCCCTCCTTGTATTTGCTGAGATCTCCTCCGACAGTATTATGCATGAACGTTGAACCCTCTTCAAATCTTGAACACAGGAATGTCTTGATGTCGTCAGTATTTGAAAATCTGCTGTCAGTTACCTTAACATAGTAAACATACCATTCGCCGTCGCTGGCATCATCGGTGTGTATTCCGAAACTGATCTTGTCGTTTTCATCATACTTGACACCTATACCGTATTTAGCATTGTAAACGTCCTTGTAGCCGTTTAAGAGCTCCTTAGCAACTGCTTCAGCTTCTGCCTGTGAGGGCATGCCGAAATACTTGCTTCCGCTGACAAGATCGTCAATACGCCAGTCATTGAGTTCATCTACCCATACAAGGTGTAAGCTCTGCTGCTCACCCTCACCTGCATAACCAGCGAGCCAATGAACGAGCATCTCATTATCGTTGAGCTGTTCAGCTCTGAGATCTGTTCTTGTTCCTTCTAATCCCTTACCGGCAGCAACTACGTAAAGCTCATTCTTATAGATGAAGAACAGGCTTTGAGTAAAATCATTCTGTACAGCTGTTTTGTTCTCAATCTTGTCAGTAAGATCAGGAATATCGAGCTTATCGTTAGTTCCGGGTGCCCATACTGAACTCAGGAACTCATTTATAGCGTCAGCTGAACTGTATGTTTCATCTGTTACCTTCCATGCATCCACTTTATCAACTACTGAGCCTTCAGCCATATTGAAGCTGACAGTATTTTCTTCGTGCTTGACAGCACCACAATAGATATTCCATAAGTATTTCTCATACTTATCCTTCCACTCCTCAGCAAATTCGTCAAGGTCAGTGGGGTGGCGTCTTTCGTCAACAGCAGTAGTCGTTGTATCTGTTGTCACATCAGTTACAGTTGTTGTTAAAGCTGTTACTGTGCCTGTTCCCGGAACTACAATGTTATTGTCGTCGTCGATAATAGGTGATGTTGTCTGAACAGCCTCGGTTGTTACAGAAGTAGTTGTTGCTACCTGCACCTTGCTCTCAGTTTTCTTGTTCTTGTCCATATGCTTGCCGAGTGCAATACTTCCGCCTACACCGCCGGCAAGGAGTACGAATGCAGCTGCAACTGCTGCGTATCTGTGCCATATGCGTCCTGTGTATCTTTCAACGCCGCTGACTTCATCGCCGGTTTCGCTGCTATTCATATTATTTGTTATATTATACTTTCTTTCGCTCATAGAAAACATCCTGTCCTTCTCTTCATCAGTAAGGATGGGATAGTTAACTGCTATTTCATTTAAGATCTCATCGTTAGGATCTTCGAATACATCGAATTCATTCTTATTCATTCCAGCACCTCCTTAATAACTGATACCGACTTCGAGAAGCAAAGCCTTTAGTTTTTCTCTTGCGCGGCTGCTTCTCTTCTGAACATTTCCGGCTGTCAGCGAAACTGTTTTTGCTATTTCCTTAGCAGTACGGTTGTAGAAGAATTGTTGTATTATTATTGTCGAATCAGGCTCTCCGAGTTCACCGATCTTTTTCATGATAACACGGTCGCGGTCACGCTTTTCAGCATCGGCATCAATTCTCTCGGACGACTGCGGCTCTACAAAGTCCTCATCGTCTATCGAGACTGATCTGCCAGACTGACCGGATAATCTACGGAAAGAGTCTATAGCTCTTCTTTTGGCAACCGTCACGATAACTCCCTTGAGACTTCCTGTGACCTTGCCAGCGTCAATAAGACGGTAAACATCAGCAAATATATCGCTGACACATTCTTCTATGTCCTCGCGTGTTCCGCAGCTTCTTATCTTTCCTGCGGCTATCGCATAGACGTAATTACAGTATTCATCAAACAATGCTCTTCTGCCTTGATCAGGCGTATCCTTGAGCAGTTTAAATATTTCGTTATCAGTCATTATCATCACCTCTATAGTATTGATGGTGTTTTATAAGCAGATATGTATTATCGCTTTCATAATAAACAATCGCTGTTCATATCCCAAATCAGACAAAATTTCTCAAAAAAATTTTTCGGATATTAATAAAACATGAAAACAGGCGAAATACCGGGGCAGATTGCCCCGGTATCATTTTTAAACAATATATTTAATTTTTTTAGAGAACTTATCATCGTAACCAGCGATTTTCCACTGGCCGTCCTCGCCTCTTAAAATTGTATATGCTATAGAATCAAGCGGATCTCGATCTTCTGATTTTGCTGTATCATTATCAGCCTTTACAATTATCTCATTGCCGTTTCTTATTCTCACATCCACAACCTTAGGGTCATGCTGCATCTCATTCTCAAGATACATATAATAGCTAGAAAAATCATCATTACCTCCGTCAACGCATAACTGAAGGTCACCATTACGCTCGATATACAAGCCTAAGTCTTCCAACTTGCTGATTTCCAACCTATTTGAAGTAATATCAGTGAAATCACCACCCATTACTTTATCGACCAGTTCATCCGTATACTTTGAACTTAAATACTCACGAATAGCAGCTAAAGTTGAAAATCTGTCACTTGTAATCTTTGAATAGTAAATAAATGCAGCACCGCCAGACTGTGGATACGTAAAAGTCATTTTATGGCTGTGATCATATTCAACATCTGTACCGCGATAAACAGCATGAACATCTTTATAGCCATTAAACAGTTCCTGGGCCATCTCAGCAGCCTCTTCTTTTGTAGGCTTTCCGAAATGCCAGTCTCCTTTGACTACATCGTCAGCACGCCAGCCGCCGCACTCTTCTTTCCATACAAGGTGCATGGTATACGTCTGATTTCCGTTGATGTCTTCTCCTTCTGTTCCATCTTCGAATCTATATCGATCTCTTGGATCCATTTTTGCGATTTCATCAGGGTCATTGATTTCTTCATCGGGCATATATGTTTCATTCCAATGAATGAGCATTTCATTATTATTCAGGCGCTCAGCTGCTAATGGCTCTACGTTTACGTTATACTTCTTTATGTTACACGTACCGTATAATTCATTATCATAGATTACGAAATTATCTGAAAAATCACCTTCCACTCCCGTGTGTTTATTTATCCTATTAGTAACATCCGGGATATTTACATCAACAGCTCCCTCAACAAAAACGGAGTTGACATAATTATGAATATCATCAGCCGTCTTGAACTCTTTGTCTTCAATTTTAAAAAGGAGTTCAACAGAGTAACCATTTGAAAGCTGAACATATAAAGGATTAGAAGAACAATTTATACCATCCGAGTAGATACGATCCCTGAATTCTACCCACTTCTCTACCCACTCCCGGTTAAAAGCGTCAAGATCTTCAGGATACAGATTATTTCTGACAGTATCTACCTGTGTAACCTCTTCAGCAACTGTTTCAATTTCGGTCGTTGCTTCTTCAGTTATTGTCGTTACTGTAGTTTCGGTTTCAAAAGCAGATGTCGTCTCTGTAACTATGATATTATCGCTTACGCCTGTTGTCGTAACTTCGCTTGTTTCCTCTGTTATCTCCTGCTCATCGATGCCTCTGGACTTGTTCATATTCATTGCAAGAGCAATACTTCCGCCTACGCCGCCTGCAAGGACCACAAAAGCTGCTGCTGTTGTTGCATATCTGCGCCACATACGTCCGGTATATCTGTCAACACCGCTGACTTCGTCGCCTTCTTTAAATATCTGCTTAGCTGTGACTTTGGTTATTCCCATTTCAGCTTCTTTATTGTATTTTTTCTCACTCTTTGAAAACAATTTCTCTCTGTCCCTGTCTGTAAGCACGGGAAACTTTTCTGATATCCTGTCTACTGTTTCGTCGTCGAGTCCTTTGAATATTTTGTATCCGTTATCTTTCATCACAGCACCTCCTCAATAGCTGATACCAACTTCAAGGAGCATTTCTTTGAGTTTTTCTCTTGCACGAGCACTTCTCTTCTGTACATTCCATGCTGTAAGTGAAACTATTCCTGCTATCTCTTTATCAGTACGGCTGTACAGATACTGCTGTATCAGTATTGTCGAGTCAGGATCGCCGAGTTCATCTATTTTTTCCATTATGATACGGTTGCGTTCACGGAGCTCTGCATTATTGCCTTTTCTTTCAGCATCGAACGAGACTGCCTTATCGGATGTTCCGGCTATTTTAGCCAAATAGTCTGCCGCATGTCTCTTGGCTGTCATTCCTAAAGCGGACTTTACATCTCCGCCTATTCTGCCGTCATCAAAGGCACTGAATATTTCCGCAAAAACATCGCTGACACATTCGTCTATTTCCTCACGAGTTCCGCAGCCTGCAAGTCTGCTTGCGGTTATCGCATACACGTAATCACAGTATTCGTCAAATAAAGCTCTCCTGCCTATATCCGGCGAGCTCCTGAGCAGTTTGATCATATGATTATCAGTCATTTTAATCACTCCTATTTGTATAGGTTTCGCTTTTTAAGCTAACACACCTTTTATCAATATTATCTGATCACGATTCAGTTTACCGGAGGAGTTGCGGTACTTACCTTCCATTCGCCGCTGTCCTCTCTCACCAGGCAGTATTCTATGCTGTCATATTTGTGTTCACATTCTGTTCTTGCAGCCTCTTCGTCGGAGCCGATAACTATCATATTTCCATTTATTACCTTAGCACTGACTATCTCAGGTTCGCGGTTAAGGAATGCGTGATACTCCATCTCCATAGTATCAAAATTCGTCTTCTCTAAATCCAGTATACCATTAACGCGGGAATAGCTGTTTCCTCCTGAGCAGACATATAAGTCTCCATTATACACTATAAAGCGATTGAGCTTTCTTATTTCCGCACAGGCATTTTCATCAGTATCGTCATCCAGGAATGAATAGCTGTCCGGATATGCTGAAAGATCTTTTCCTATAACGAGCTTAGCCATATGCTCAGTGTACTTTGTCGCAAAATATTTATACATCTCTTCAGGAGTTGAAAATCTCGGATCATCAACCCTTATGTAGTTCAAGTAATCCTTGTTGTTTGGATCATCTTTAGTATGGATACATAATGAAAGCTGAAAATTAGTATCCAATCCAACAGTATGAGAATAATACGCGTTATGCACTGCAGCATAGCCGGAGAAGACTTTCTTAGCTATTTCTTTAGCCTCGTCCTCTGTCGGCTTTCCGAAATACCTGCTTCCGTCAACTATATCATCAGCACGCCAGTCGCTGCATTCGTCTACCCATACAAGATGCATTGTCTGTTCTTTTCTCGGCTCGCCTTCCTGCATATCAGGCTCCTGGATATACCAGTGCACCAGCATCTCATTTTCAGAGATACGCTCAGCTGACAACGGTACTCGCTCGCCTTCTATTGCTGTATTCGCTGCAAGGACATACCGCTCGTCATTATATGTAAAGAAGCAGCTTGTAAAGTCCTCACGGGTTGCGACTCTGTCATCTATCTTATGTGTCAGATCAGGGATAAACTTATCGTTATCATATCCGGGCGCCAGCATCGTATTGAAACGCTCTGCAAGTCCTTCAGCCGATGGATAAGCCGCTTCCGTCATTAAGTACGCGCTGATCTCACTGCCGTCATACAACCTGAAAGTGACAGGTGCAGCGTCATGCTGAACACTGTCCACTCCTGTCTGCCTTGTGATCTCCATATAGTTGTTTAACCACTGCTGGGCAAATCCGTCAAGATCAGCAGGTGTACGTCCGTCATCAGCAGCAAAAGTTGTCGTTACTATTTCTGTCGTTGTTTCTTCTGCTGTTGTCGTAACTGTTGTTTCAGTACCATCATCAGATGCCGGCTCTGTAACTATGAGATCATCGTTTATATCTGTTGTCTGTGATTCGCTTGTTTCCTCTGTAACTTCCTGCTCATCACTGCCCCTGTTCTTGCTGATATGCTTTGCAAGAGCAACACTTCCGCCTATACCGCCAGCAACAAGAACGAAAGCTGCCGCCATCGCCGCATATCTGCGCCACATACGTCCGGTATATCTGTCAACACCGCTGACTTCGTCGCCGTCATCAACGATCTTTCGGGCTTTAACATTATTTATTCCCATTTCAGCTTCTTTATTGTATTTTTTCTCACTCTTTGAAAACAATTGCTCTCTGTCCCGATCTGTAAGCACGGGATATTTTTCTGATATCCTGTCTACTGTTTCGTCATCGAGCCCTCTGAATATTCTGTATCCGTTATCTTTCATCACAGCACCTCCTCAATAGCTGATACCAACTTCAAGAAGCATTGCTTTGAGCCTTTCTCTTGCGCGTATGCTCCTCTTCTGTACATTTCCGGCTGTAAGTGAAACTTGTCCGGCTATTTCCTTTGCAGTACGGCTGTAAAAATACTGCTGTATTATTATCGTAGAGTCGGGTTCACCGAGCTCATCTATCTTCTCCATTAAAATACGGTTTCGTTCACGGAGCTCAACATCGTCATCAACTCTTTCGCCGGACTGCTGCTCCCATATTTTCTCGTCTTCAAGCGAGACCGTCCTGCCTGATAATCCGGATATTTTCCTGAAATAATCTATTGCTCTTCTCTTGGCTATCATTCCCAAAACAGGCTTGATGTCTCCCACTATCCTGTCCTCTTCAAAGCTGCGGTATATCTCCGCGAAAATGTCACTGACACATTCGTCGATATCCTCACGAGTCCCGCAGCCTACGAGCTTGCTTGCGGCTATCGCATATACATAATTACAGTATTCGTCAAACACTACTCTCCTGCCTATATCAGGTGAGCTTCTCAACAGTTTGATCATATGATTGTCAGTCATTCTCATCCCCCCATCTGGTATCATTCTGATTTTCATCTGACACCTTGTGTTCGCATATACTATCGTAAGCAAACGGCAAAATCAGACAAAAATTCTCAAAAAAATACATTTTCGGCAAAACGCCGAATTATTAGCCTGTGATGTATGCAGAATAAACAAAAAAGCGGACGTGAGTGAAGCGTCCGCATCTTTGCTGATGATTAAGTGTTACTTGCCTATCCTTTCGACCTTCATAAGATTTGTTGTACCGGATACTCCAAGCGGAACTCCGGCAGTGATAGCAACAAGGTCACCGTCTTCAACAAGTCTGTGTGACTCGGCAGCAGATACTGCTGCGGCAAAAAGGTCGTCGGTATTGGTCTTTTCGTCTATAATGAATGGTATAACGCCCCAGCTCATATTCATCTGTCTGCATACGACTTCGCTCATAGTACAGCTGATAATAGGACAGAGCGGGCGGTACTTTGAGATAAGTCTTGCTGTCTGACCGCCGAGAGATACTGTGATGATGGCTCTTGCGTCAAGGTCGTGTGCAGTGGTAACAGTTGCGTGGGCGATAGCTTCTGCAACATTTCCGTCAGGGTTGGAGCTTCTCTTTGAAAAGCGTCCCTTGTAGTCGATGTTGTTCTCAGTTGTCTCAGCAATAAGAGCCATTGTCTTTACTGTTTCAACAGGATAAGCACCGGCAGCTGTCTCACCTGAGAGCATTATAGCACTGGTTCCGTCGTAGATAGCATTTGCAACGTCTGTTATCTCAGCACGGGTAGGTCTCGGATTTGTTATCATGGACTCGAGCATCTGTGTAGCTGTTACTACCTGCTTTCCGGCATTGTATCCCTTGTGGATAAGATCTTTCTGGATAGCCGGTATCTGCTCGAAAGGTATCTCAACACCCATATCGCCTCTTGCGACCATGATACCGTCAGCTGCTTCGAGTATCTCGTCGATATTCTCAACACCGTCAGTATTCTCGATCTTTGCTATAATCCTTACATCGAACCAGCCAAGGCTCTGTGTGAATTTTCTGAGGTAGTTTATATCTGCCGCCGAACGTACAAAGCTGGCAGCGATAAAGTCAAATCCCATTTTGGAGCCGAATTCAAGGTCGTCCATATCTCTCTCGCTGAGGTAAGGCATCGAGAGCTTTACTCCGGGCACGTTGATACCCTTGTTGTTTGAGAGAGTACCGCCGTGAATGACGCGGCATACAATATCAGTCTTTGTGACCTTCTCTGCAAGGAGCTCGATAACGCCGTCATTTATGAGGATACGTGTTCCCATGCTTACGTCACGGGGGAGCTTCTTGAAAGTTATGCTTCCGACTTCATTGGTACACGGAACATCTTCGGTAGTCAGGGTATAGATATCGCCGTCGAATATCTCAACAGGCTTGTCATCAACAAATCTGCCCAGTCTTATCTCAGGTCCCTTTGTGTCGAGGAGAGTTGCCACAGGAAGGTCGAGTTCCTTTCTGAGTCTCTCTATCTGACGGAAACGCTTTTCGTGAGTCTCATATTCACCGTGTGAAAAGTTGAAACGTGCTACGTCCATGCCTGCGAGCATGAGCTCACGCATGATGTTCTCGTCATCGGTTGCCGGACCTATCGTGCAGACGATCTTGGTTTTTCTCATTATTCTAACATCCTTTCAGAATGGAGTATTGCTTATATCAGAGCTTCTTGAGCTTTGCGAAATTTGCCATTATCTTCTTTGTGCCGACCTTGTCAAAAGCAATCTCAAGCATAGAGTCGTTGGACATTGGCTTTACAGAGAGGATAGTACCCTCGCCGAAGACGTTGTGGAGCACCTTTTCTCCGGCTGTATATGTAACGCTCTCCTTCGCTGCTGAAGAACCTGCGTGCATCTTGTTTCTCGCAAGCTGCTGCTGAAGAGTTGCCGAATGTACTGCTGTAACAGTCTTGTCGTCCTTCGGAAGACTGTTCTTCATAGCTGCTGCATTGTCATGCTTCTCTATCAGCTCTGAACCCACCTCACGCATAAAACGTGAAGTTACATTGTGCTGAGTCTGACCGAATATCATACGCTGTCTCGCATTGGTGAGGTAGAGTTTCTTCTTTGCACGGGTTATGGCAACATATGCAAGTCTTCTCTCCTCCTCCATATCCTCCTCGCTGTCAAAGCTGCGTGAGCTCGGGAAGATACCGTCATCAAGACCTATAACGAATACATTTTCGTATTCGAGTCCCTTTGCGGAGTGGACAGTCATAAGAGTTACCCTGTCATCTGTGGAATTGTCGCGGTCTGCCTCGGAATAGAGCGCTACTTCCTCAAGGAAGCCGCTCAGGTCAGGCTCATCGCTGTCGTTCATATACTGAACTATCGAAGAACGAAGTTCCTGTACGTTTTCTATCTTTGTATCGGGGTTCTCGAGAGTCTTGAGGTAGTCCATATAGCCTGTCTTGTCAAGCAGCAGGTCAAAGAACTCATCAAGCGGAAGCTCCTCGCGCTTCTCCATAAGGAAGCCGAACATCTCAGCCGCATTTCTCAGCGGATTGAGCTTCTTAGCGAGCGGAGCGTACTCGTCACAGGTGCGGAGAACGTCATAAGGCGACAGCTTGAGGTCGCGGCTGATGTCCTCGATAAGTGCAAGTGTTGAATCACCGATACCGCGCTTCGGCTCGTTGATTATCCTGCGGAAGCGGAGCATATCGTTGGGGTTGTTTATGAATGCAAGGTAGGAAGTGACGTCCTTTATCTCCTTGCGGTCGAAGAATCGCATACCGCCATATACCTTATAGGGAATGCCGCATTTTACGAGTGTTCTTTCGACTGTATTTGACTGGGCATTCATACGGTAGAGCACCGCACAATCGGAATATCTTCCGGTAGCCTTGTATGTGCTGAGGATAGTATCAGCAACGAATTTAGCTTCATCGTTCTCGTCAATAGCCTTGTACCAGTATATCTTGTCACCCTTGTCACCGGCAGTCCAGAGAGTCTTTGACTTTCTGCCCTGATTATTAGCGATAACAGAGTTTGCGGCATCGAGGATAGTCTGTGTCGAGCGGTAATTCTGCTCTAGACGTATAACCTTTGCACCATCGAACTGATTCTCAAAGCCGAGAATGTTCTCGATATTAGCGCCGCGGAATTTATATATGCTCTGGTCATCGTCGCCGACAACGCAGATGTTCTTATGTGCCTGTGAAAGCATAGATACCAGCTTGAACTGTACGTGGTTGGTATCCTGATACTCGTCCACCATTATGTATTTATATCGTTTCTGATACTTTTCGAGTATCTCCGGGAACTTCTCAAAGAGTTCCACTGTGAGACAGAGTATATCGTCGAAGTCAACAGCGTCTGCTGCACGGAGTCTCTCCTGATAGCGGCGGTAGATGCGTGCTATCGTCTTCTTGCGGTAGTCCATTCCGGCATCCGCCTTCATTTCCTCCGGACTTATGAGCTTATCCTTTGCAAAGCTTATCTCGCTGAGTATAGCTCTCGGAGCGAGCTGCTTCTCTGATATGTCAAGCTCTGTCATAATATTCTTGATAAGTCGCTGACTGTCATCGGAATCATATATCGTGAAGCTCTGACCATAGCCGAGCGCACCTATCTCGCTGCGGAGAATGCGTACACAGGCAGAATGGAAAGTTGAAGCATTGATGTTCATACCATCCTCACCGAGCATTGCCGAAAGACGTTCCCTGAGTTCGCCGGCAGCCTTATTGGTAAAGGTTATGGCAAGAATGTTCCAGGGCTTAACGGGGTCAACTGCAACAATGTCACGGAGAGTATCAAAATCATCTGTCCTGCCCTCAGCATAGTCTTTGAGGAAAGCAATATCACTGTCGCTGCCCTTTCCCTCTGCTGAGTAGGCTCTGCCGAAATTTATCATATTAGCTATACGGTTAACGATAACTGTCGTCTTGCCGCTTCCGGCACCTGCAAGCACGAGAACAGGGCCGTCTACTGTAAAGACCGCCTCCTGCTGCATATCGTTCATGCGGCTGAAATACTTTTTCAGCGCCGCTTTTTTAGCTTCATCAAAAGAAATTGTGCTCATATCTGATCTCCCAAACTTATCGATCATGTAGTCAAAAAACCTTATATACTATAGTACCCCTGAGTGTCCGTATATCATAAATCAATTATAACATATCACTGTGCAAATATCAACAGTCACAGCGAAAAAACTCACATCATTTCTGCTGCTGCGAGCATAACGCCAAGCTTTCCGGAAGTATAAGTTATACCGCCCTGCATCCATACTGCATAGGGTTCACGGAGAGGTGCGTCAGCAGAGAGTTCTATCGAAGCTCCGCCTGTGAATGCTCCGGCAGCCATGATGACCTTGTCGGAGTAACCGGGCATATCCCACGGCTCGGGAGTTACAAACGAGTCAACAGGAGCTCCCTTCTGAATACCGCGGCAGAAAGCACAGAGAGTCTCCTCGTCACCGAGCTTTATCGCTGTGATTATGTCTCCGCGTGCATCATCCTTGCGCGGTGAGCAGTCATAGCCGAGAAGAGTGAAAAGTTCACTTGCAAAAGCCGAAGTCTTTATAGCATTCGATACTACGTCCGGAGCGAAGAAGAGTCCGAGAAGAAGCTCGCGGTTCATACCGAGAGTGCAGCCGACTTCCTTGCCCATTCCCACACAGGTGAGACGGTATGAGCAGAGCTCGATAAGATCAGCTCTTCCTGCGATATATCCGCCTGTACGTGCGATACCGCCGCCGGCATTCTTGATTAGGGAACCTATCATTATATCAGCTCCGACAGCAGAGGGCTCACGCTCCTCGACGAATTCACCGTAGCAGTTGTCCACCATAACGATAACGTCAGGATTCCCCTTACGTGCTGCAGCTATCATCTTCTCTATGTCCGAAACTGTAAATGCAGGACGAAGAGAATAGCCTCTTGAACGCTGAATATACGCTACCTTTGCGCCCTTTACAGCTTCAGTTATCTCGTCAAGCTTCGGAGAACCGTCCTCATTGAGATCGACCTGTCCGTATTCAACGCCGTAGTCCATAAGCGAACCGTTACCCTTGTTGCCGCTGATACCGATAACTTCTTCAAGGGTATCGTAAGGCTTTCCGGTGATAGCCACCATCTTGTCACCCATGCGGAGAACTCCGAAGAGAGCCACAGACAGAGCGTGTGTTCCGGAAACGAAATTATGGCGCACAAGAGCGTCCTCAGTACCGAGAGCCTGTGCGAATACCTTGTCGATTACCTCACGGCCGACATCTCCGTAGCCGTAGCCTGTTGAACCGTAGAAGCAAGGTTCGCTGACCTTGTTATCTGTGAAAGCCTTCATCACCTTTGCGCCGTTATACTCGGCGATATCGCTGATACGCACAAAAGCGTCCTTACAGTTAGCCTCAGCCTGCTGAGCAAGTTCAAGCAGACGGGGCGAAAAATCATATATCTCAGAGATCCTGCTGTTCATATTATTTCCTTTCAGTAGGGCAGCATCAGCCGACGAGCTTGCCCTTTGTAACATTGTCCTTGACCACATCTATACGCTCAAGGACTATTTCACGTCCGACTTCCTTGAAGCCGATTTCCTTGTAGAAGCTCACTCTTACGTCAAGCGCAAGCAGATAAGCTCTCTTTCCGAGTCCGTTGAAGAACTTGGCGAGCCATTTGAGGAATTCCCTCGCATAGCCTCTGCCGCGTGCCGCGGTATTTGTAGCCACCTGTCCGATAAGAACAGTACTTCCGATGTCGAAAACTGCCGAAGCCGTTGTCGAGCCGCGGTATGTGAACACCCTGCTTATTCCGTGACGGCAGCGGTGTGAAGTATCGGTATACCAGAGGGAGAAATCCGCGATATTCGGAAATCCCTCGCTGAGTATCTTGTATACGTCAGTCAGCTTGGGGTTGAATTCAACGTGCTCCTCAATGGATTCGAGCGGAGTTTCATCCGGTATGAGTTCGAATATCGTCCTGTTGAGAATCTGATAACGCTCGGGGATCTTTATGCCCTCAAGGACTTCCCTGTCCCCCTCTATACGGAACGGTACATTCATGCTGACGAAGAGGTTGAGCTCCTCGCTCGGTTCGAGCTGGCCGTCCGTGCAGATTATGAGCGTTGAATTTATGATGAACATATATCCGACTCCGCCGTAATCGCCTGTTATCTTGTAGAAGCGGCAGAACTCGTAATTCGGACCGTAAGCCCTCATATAGGCAAGCATCTTCTTGCCGTTGAGAGTCTTGTTCAAAAGCTGGGAATCCAGCTCGTGCTCGTGTTCGATGAGTTTTATCATAGCAGCTGAATCCTTTCGGAGAGTAATTTCACAAGCCTGTATGAATTTTCAAAGTCGCGGTACTCTATCACGCTCGAAGGCGAATGGAGATACCTGCAAGGAATTGATACTGCGATAGTGCGGACGCCCTTGCCGCTCTTGTGGATAGCGCCTGCATCGTTTCCGCCTGCGACCATAGACTTTGTCTGACAGGGCAGACCGTTTTCCGATGCAACATCGAATGCAAGGCGGTAGAGCTCCTTGTCATAGAGAGTGCTGCGGTCCATGAACGAAACTACCGGACCGTCTCCGAGAGCGCATACTCTCTTTGCTCCCTCGCTCCCGTCAATATCAGCAGCTGTAGTGGATTCAAGGACAATGGCAAAGTCCGGAGCAACTGCAAATGCGGAAGCAGTCGAACCTCTGAGACCTATCTCCTCCTGCACATTGAAAACGAAATACGTATCATAAGGTATCTCACCGCGTATCATATCGACCATCATTGCACAGCCTGCACGGTCGTCAATAGCCTTTGATTTTATGCGTCTTTCGCCGAATTCCTCAAAATCCGACACAAAGTAAGCAAAGTCGCCCTGACGAACGAGTTTTTCAGCATCTGCTCTGTCAGCAGCACCGATGTCGATATAGAGACCGCTTACCTTCGGAGCTTTCTCTCGCTGCTCCTTGCTGAGATTATGTACAGCAGTAGAACCTACAACGCCGAATATCTTTTCGCCGGTGATACTGCTCCTGACAGACACCTGTCTGCCGATGATAACGGACGGATCAATGCCGCCTACACAGTCAAAGCTTAGTGTTCCGTCACCGCGAATATAAGTTATGATAAAGCCGACCTCGTCCATATGAGCGCAGATCATCAGCTTCTTATCAGGAGTCTTCAGTCCCTTTTTGAAGCAGATAAGGCTTCCGAGCGGATCTACGCGGTATTCGCAATAACCGTCTATCTTTTCGATTATTCTCTCTCTTACAGCGCCCTCGTCACCGGAAACGCCGTCGATAAGGCAGAGTTCTTTCAGTAATTCCTTCATCGTCACGCCTCCTTAATGAACTGCGCAAGGAGTTTTGCAGTATTCTCAACGTCCGCAAGGTCGATGACCTCGACAGGAGTGTGCATATTTCTGAGCGGTATGGATACAGTGCAGGCTCTCGCACCGCCGCGGCTCACGGAATACTGGTCAGCATTCGTGGAAGTAAGTCCGCTCATGACCTCACGCTGGTAAGGTATGCCGTTTTTCTCAGATACAGCGATCAGTTCCTCAGAGAGCTGTCTGTCAAGTGAGGGAGAAATGCCGATCATAGGACCTTCGCCGAGTTTTCCGCACTTCTGCTCTTCCTCACCGATAGCATATGCAAAGCTGACGTCCACAGCAAGAGCTATGTCGGCATCCAGCGTGAAAGCGCCTATCTTTGCGCCTCTCTCTCCGAGTTCCTCCTGAGTTGAAAATATAGCAGTAACATTGTACTTTGTTGCTGAATCTCCGAGCATTTCAAGCGCACGGAGTATAGAAGCCACACCGCAGCGGTCGTCCATAGCACCGCCGGTAACACGTTCTCCGGCAAGCTGTCTGAACTTCACATCAAAGGTAATGCTGTCTCCCTGAGCTATCACAGCGCGGAGCTCATCCGCATTCATACCTGTGTCAACAGCGACCTCGTCAATGCTGAGAACTTCGCTGTCACCGCTTAAAAGATGCGGCGGTACCGAACAGATAACACCCTTGATGTCGCGCTTTCCGTGTATAACGACAGGCTGTGCCGGAAGAAGTCTGCGATCGATGCCGCCGAGATTTCCGACCTTCACGAAGCCATCATCTGTGATGTATGTAACGATAAATCCTACCTGATCTATATGTGCATCAAGCACGAGTGAAGGCTTGCCTTCGCTGTGTGTACCGAATCTTCCTATAACATTGCCGCCGACGATCTCAGCATCGGGACAGTATTCCCTGAGCATTGAAAGTGCGAGTTCAGCAGCCGGAGTCTCGTTTCCGGAAGCACCCTCGACCTCAGATAATGCTCTGACGGTTTCTTTTATATCCATTTTCGTTTCCTTCCTGACTAAAAATAAGCTACCTTATATTATAACACATCTACAAAAAAATAGCAACATTTAGAGCAAAAGAAAAGGGCGGCTTTTCGCCGCCCTGTATCTGCATTATTACTGCTGTTCGCCGCCCTGCTGTTCCTGCTGCTGAAGCTGCTCCTGCTGCTGGGGCTGTTCCTGCTGCTGGGGCTGCTCCTGCTGCTGAGGCTGTTCCTGATGCTGGGGCTGTTCCTGCTGCTGAGGCTGCTCCTGCTGCTGGGGCTGTTCCTGCTGCTGAGGCTGTTCCTGCTTAGCTTCGGTCTGAGATTCTGTTTCCTTCTCAGATTCCTGCTGAGCTTCAGTCTGCTGGATTATCTGCGCATCCGCGGAGATATAGTAAACAGTCAGTTTCTTGTTTTCCTTGTTGCTGAAGTAAGTACCAGCGTTTACTCTCTTGCCGTCCACCTGGAGCTCTGCAATAGAGTCCGGAACGCCGTAGTAAACAGTCTTTACTTCTATGAACTGGTAATTGAAATCAGATATGCCTGATTCCTCGAGCTTGTTCTTGTACTGAGCAACTGTGAGTCCGTTATAATCCGGGATTATAGCTGATTCAGGTCCCTTGCTGACCTTTACCTTGATAACGCTTCCCTTAGGCACCATAGTACCTGCTTCGGTAAGCTGTTCAAAGATCATATCGCTGTCGGGATAATCGTTGTTGTACTCATATGTTGCATCAAGAACAACATAGTCCGCCCACTTTTCCTTTTCGTGCTCGAAGAACTTTCCGGTGAGGAGCGGTACTTCTGTATCCGGAGTCTCTGATGAAGCTTCGGAAGAAGTTTCGGTAGTTCCAGATACCACATTGTCAGTCACAGATGTATTGCGGCTTGCAGACGTTTTGTCGTCTCTTGTGGGATCGTGGAGTATATTGTATATCACCACAATAAGGATCATGAGTATCGACAGAAGAAGGATTCCGATTATTACCGGAACTTTCAGTCTGTCAACGGTATTCACCTTTTCGTAGCGGTATTCCTCTTCATCCTCGTAGTATCCGTTCTGCTGCGGAGCATAGCCGTACGGCGGCGGAGGCGGTGCCTGGTCGCGGTATGCAGGCTGCTGACGCATATCGTTCTGAGGATACTGGTTGAAGTTTCCGGCAGACTGCTGCGGAGGTATCTGTTCCGGACGCGGAGGTACCGGAGGTGCATTCCTGTAAACAGGCGGCTGCTCGAAAAGTCTTGTAACGAGTTCTGTTATCGTCTGTATACGGTCCCGGACGTTGAGGTTCATACCGTCCATTATCACGCGTGAAACGTGCTGAGGTATACGTGAATTGAGCACAGCCGGTTCGCAGAGATCATCGTGGCTGAGTCTGCTTGTTGAATCAACAGGCATACATCCGGTCAGTGCACGGTAGATAAGTGCACATATGCCGTAAACATCAGTCCATGAACCCTGTCTGCTGTCGATATTTGCCGAATACTGCTCAGGAGCAGCATAGCCCTTGAAAAGCTCATATTCAAGACCTGCATTCGCTGTCCTTACAGGCGAGATGCAGAAACCGGAAAGGCGGAGCTCGCCCTTATCGGTCATATATACAGTCTCCGGACTGATAGCTCTGTGGATAATACCTGCATTATGGAGTCTGCCTATAGTAGTGAAAAGCGGTGGGAAGAGTCTTGAGACCTGATCCCAGCTGAGCTCACCGGCATTATCCTTGAGGTAATCGAGCATTTTTACGCCTTCAACGCTCTCAAATACGGTATATGTCGTATTGTTCTCAGCGAACATATCGAGTACAGGGATGATATTGGAATCATTCCTGAGTCTTGCGAGAGACTTGTTGAGCTCGGTATATTCAGCCATGAAAGCCTTATACTTGGCAAGATTGTTATAGTTAACGCTGATAGTAGCCTTGCCCTTGACTCTTGAGCAAAGGTTTATTGGCATATACTCCCTTATGAGTACACGGCATTCCGTTGCCATATCATATCCGACATAGGAAGCACCTTCACCGTTGTATTCGAGAAGCATACCGATAAGGTATCTGTCGCGAAGCAACGTTCCGGGAGCAATATACATAGGGTCAGCCGGAGTATTATTGTCATAGCCGCAGTGCGGACATATATGGATCTCAGGATCTATTTTTTCCATGCACTTATAGCAGAATGTCTGTTCTCCCAAAGCTGTTCCTCCTTTGTATCAGATTGACTTGCGCATAGTTGCGCATCATATATATTTTAACAGTATTCCTTGCAAAAGTCAACCGTTTGAGCCTTATTAATACCATCGCTTCAATATTTGTATCTGTTTTGTAACAATTTTGTGATGAAATGAACTGATTTTGTAATAAATCAAGTCCCAATTTAACATTCTTCTAACATTGAGATGCTGATTCACCTTTTCGCCTCGTCTGAGAACGTCAAAAGGGCGAACAATGTCGCCCTTTCTTACTTATTGTATGTTTCCTCAAGCCACTTTACCAAAGCCGCAAAACCGTCGGGAGTCTTTTCAAAATCCGCCTCGTTCTCTATGTCTGCTTTCATTGAACAGAGCCTTCCGTGCCAGGTTATAGCCTGCAAGCGTTCTCCGTTCACTATTTTATAGGCAAAATCGCCCTTGCTTCCCGAAAAATCATTACCTGCTTCAAAGTAATAGTAGCCTGGTATCTCGAATACCTGTGATACGCTGGGCATTATTATATCCTCCCCTCAAAAAAAGCTATCGCCTCGTCGAGACTGTTGTATACTGCGTCATAATACGGCTTATCCTCCGGCTGAGGCTGTGTCATATCCGGTATCATTACCACATGGCAGCCTGCGGCTCTTGCCGCTTTCAGACCGTTAGGAGAATCCTCAAACGCCGCACAGTTCTCCGGCGGTATTCCGAGTTCCCTTGCCGCCGTAAGATATATCTCCGGATCAGGCTTTCCGCTTGTGACCATATCTCCGCAGACAACAGCGTCAAAGCGCTCTGCTGCGCCTATCTTTTCAAGATATTTCAGAGTCCTCTCTCTTGGTGTAGCCGTAGCAACTGCCAGTATTACACCGTTGTCTCTGAGGTAGTCCAGCAGCTCGAACACGCCTTTTTTCAGATCTATGCCATGCTCGGCTATATGAGCGTTTATCAGTTCTGTACGGTGCGCACGAACGTCCTCGGTCGGAAAATCCTCACCGAAAAAGCCTTTCAGCTTCGGGATAGAGTATTTCCGCGCAAGGCTCCTTATCGCGTAAACGTGTTCATCACGCATATCGTAGCCAAAGTCTGCCGCCGACTGTTTCCAGTAGCGCAGATAGAGCTTTTCGGTGTCTATCAGCAGACCGTCCATATCAAAAATCGCGCCTTTGAGTTTTATCATATAAATTCCTTTTCAATATTAAAATAGTTGTTTAGTAGAAAAGCGACATCAACCAAAAAACTCCGATAAATAAAAGTACGAACAGCAAGATCAATAATGGTATAAGAATAATTGCTCCTACTATCGAACCTACGCCTATAGAAAACGCCAGCAACATATCACGTCTCTTCCGGCGCGAGTTAAGCTTCACATAATTATTGACATCTTTTTGAGTATCGCCGCTCTTTTCCTCTTTTGACAATTTGAGATTATTTTCAATCTCTTTTTCATATTCTACCTTGTTAAGCTCACCGGACTGATACATTTCCATAAGGAAATCATCCGGCAGCTTTCCGCAATTCTGCCGACGCAACGTTTTTATTTCTTTGAAACGCTTTCGATAAGGAAATGTAAGGACAAGTGACGTTACACCTCCGATAACACACGACAGTCCGAGAGATAGTCCGAAAATCCTTATTGTTTCAACAAAAGCATATATCAGTGCGTCCAGAATCAGTGGAAATATGAGTATGATTTCTATCCATGACACATTGTCAAGATCTTTTCCCCAATCCTTTGTGCAAAAAAACAGTATAAGGTGCAATATTCCCATAACGGTCAGCACCCATCCTAATTCAAGGAGTAGTTTGTTAGTTTTGTATCTTGTAATAAATCTTTTCATGCTAAATTCCTTATTAAATTTTTTGAATACTCTTAGCGGAAGAATATTGTCATAGCTCCGCCGCAATGATCCGGCATCTTATTATGTTTTCCCGGTATTGAGAGCAGCTTTTTATAGACGAGCCTGTCTCTGTAGTCCATGAAACAAAACTGTTTCAGATTTTCAGATAGTACAAGGAGATCAAAGCAGCCGTTCTAATCCTAATTCAAGGACAGTCAGTATTATCACAATAATAAGATCGCTAAGACCAGTGTAACCGCGATAATAAGAAGAAACGACAAAATAATCATAACCAGAAATACAAAAACTTTTATCGCGACGTTTATCGTTCTCAACAAAAACATCAACCATGGGCTTCTCTCTAATTTTAGGCTTCTTCTTTCGTTTCTCATCAGCTCAATCGCACGGTCATCGTCGTTGAACTCACCGGATCGATACATTTCCTCGATAAGCTTCTCAGAAAAGTATCCGCCGTTCTTACGTCTCAGAGCTGATATCTCAAGTCTGCGCTTAATGTACGGAGCGGTAAGGAGAATAAATACAACACCAGTAATAAAACACGGAAGGCCTGCAGCTATCCCTACCAGCCTGAGCACTTCGTATGCCAAAAGAATAATCAAATGTATCAGCACAGGAAAGATAAGCAGAAATTCCCACAAATCGAATTCTTTAAGCTTATCCATATAGCCTCTTGTAAACCATACAAAGGCGATTAAGAATCCCCCGTCAATTGTGAGCAGCCATCCGCAGTACCATAATATCTTATTAGTTTTGTATCTTGTGATAAATCTTTTCATGCTAAATCCCTTATCCAATCGTTTGAATACACTTAGTGAAAGAACAACGTCATGGCTCCGCCGCAATGATCCGGCATATAAACCAAAACGAACCAAATAGCAGCTATAATCGCCACTACCGAAATTACAGCAAAGAAAAGGCCAATCGTAATCACTATCTTTTCACCTGCCGGCATCTTATATGTTTTTCCGGCATTGAGAGCAGCTTTTTTATGGACGATCCTGTCTCTGTAGTCCACGAAACAAAATTGTTCCAGGTTTTCAGGCAGTACAAGGAGATCAAACCAGCCATTCTCATCCCTGAGAAGCTCGATGTCCTGCAAGCTCACGAAATGGCGCTTATCAAGGAAGCCCTGATGTTCAAAACCGTCGATGTAATAAGTAAGCTTTACAACTAAATTTTGCGGATTACTGCTCAGGATAACAAGGTCTTTTCCCTTACAGCGTATACCTTTTACGGCATACAGATAATAGTTTCTTTGGACATCAGCTAAATACTGCTTTTCTTTTTTAGATTTTAAAACAGCCCATATTAGTATCACTGTGACTATAAGCGGCGTAATAAAAGGAACAGCATCCTCAATCTTGAAAAAACAATAATATATTTGCCAGAAATCACTCATAAAATAATTTAACTTCATCCTTATCCATAATATCCTTCATGTTTATGAATTTCAGATCAATGCAGAGAGGATATGCACTTTGCTATCAGCACCGGTATACACACCATTATACCTCCGACAAAAGCGACGCTGAGCACTTTTACAGCTATATCCTTAACGGAAGGTTTCGGCTTTCCGGTATCAGTCTCCTTTTTCAGCTCATACTTTGCAAACTCAGATTCATACTCCTGTTCGTCAAGTTCACCGGACTGAAGCATTTCCTCCAACAAGTCCTTCGGTATCTTTCTGCCGTTTTTTCTGCGAGCCTTTCGTATACTGTGCATACGTCCGAGATAAGGGACAACAAGTATAAAGCAGATAATGCCGCATACCGTACATGGCACTCCTATGGCAAGTCCTGCGACCGAAAACAACTCCAGAAAGAGCCACCCCGGTAAAAGCAGGAACTTTACTACCGGATTGGAGTTCATAATATCATCGGAAATGCTGTCTACTGCAAAGTACATTCCGAGAAATGCAGCACCGATAATAGTGTTTATGACCGCAGCCAGAAGCATGGTGCAGTTAGTTTTATACTTTTTTATTATTCTTTTCATAATATGTAAATCACCGTAAAATGCCGAAAATCTGCGGTATGAGATTTGAAGGGCGGATATTATCCGCCCCTGCGTTATTATTATGTGCGTATTATACGCCGTGTGCGAAAGCAAATTATCATTCACGTAAAGAGTGAGCGAGTGAAACAAGCGCCAACGTGGAAAAGAGGCGTATGCCTCACCAGTTGATCATCCAGTCGTACATTCCTTCGTATTGACGGGCAGAACTGTTCCATGAGAAATCGCACTCCATATCACGAACGACCATTTTGTCCCACTGCTTTCGGTGATTGTAGTAGATGTGCTTTGAGTAGTTGATAGCACCGAGCATCTCATCACCGTTGTAGTTAGCGAACGAGAAGCCTGTACCAGTACCGTCAAACTCATTATAAGGAACGACAGTATCCTTGAGACCGCCTGTCTCACGAACTATCGGAACTGTTCCGTATCTGAGAGAAATAAGCTGTGTGAGTCCGCACGGTTCAAAGAGCGAGGGCATAAGCATAGTGTCTGCTGCCGCATAAAGCTTGTGTGCGAGCTCATCGGAATACATTATATTAGCAGAAACTCTCTCCGGATACTTCCACTGATAATGTTTGAACATATTCTCATATCTCGGATCACCTGTACCGATGATTACGAACTGAGTGAACTCGTCGCAGATACGCTCCATAGCGTAGTTTACAAGGTCGAGTCCCTTCTGATCGGTGAGACGCGAGATAATAGCTATCATATACTTGTCCTTATCCACAGGCAGACCGAGCTCTTCCTGGAGCTTTTCCTTATTTATCGCCTTCTGAGCCTTAACGTTCTTCTTGTCGAATTCCGCAAATATCTTCTTGTCATTCGACGGATCGAACACCTTATAGTCGATACCGTTGACGATACCGCGGAGCGAAGCAGATCTTGCTCTAAGGAGTCCGTCAAGCTGTTCACCGAAGAACGGATACTTTATCTCCTCTGCGTAAGTCTCGGAAACAGTTGTGATATAATCAGCATAAACGAGACCGCCCTTGAGCATATTTGCGTCCTTGTGGAATTCGAGCTTGTCGGGTGTGAACATATAGTCCGGGAGCGCAGTATTGTACTTGAATGTATCTATATCCCACACGCCCTGGAATTTAAGGTTGTGGATAGTCATAATAGTCTTTGTAGAGCTGTAGAACGGGTTAGTTGCAAAAGCTGTGTGCAGGAACACCGGTATAAGTGAAGCCTGCCAGTCGTGACAATGGATAATGTCAGGACGGAAGCCTATAACAGGCATAATAGCAAGTACAGCCTTGCAGAAGAAAGTAAAGCGCTCGATGTCCCACTTCATATCAGAAGAATAGGGAGTATCGCACTTGAAGTAGTATTCATCGTCCACAAAATAGAATTTGATACCGTTGTATTCATATTCCATAATGCCTACATGAAAGCTGTCGGGGCGCATACCGTAGTCCATATAGAAGTGTGTGACATACTTGAAATCATTTCTGTATTTATCAGGGATACACGTATAATAGGGCATAATTACCCTTACGTCAAATTCCTTTTTATTAAGATACTGAGGAAGCGCACCTACTACGTCAGCGAGTCCGCCTGTCTTGATGAATGGTACGCTTTCTGATGCCGCAAAAAGTATATTTTTCATATTAATTCAACTCCTTCTACTATTGTAAGCAGTATGTACAGCTTTACAATTAACATTATACACCAAATGTCAACTTTAGTCAAGCTGAATTTATAAACTATTACCAATATCCACTGATTATTTGTCTATCAGATTTGTAAACTTTTTGTGAACGCCAGCGTAGTGACAATATAAGGGCGCAGTCACCTGCGCCCTCGTTTCTTAGTTATTAATGATTACTTGAAGTATGCAACGCCGGACTCGAATATCTTCTGATCCTTTGCGCCGGGAACGTTCTTTGCGATAAAGCTGCCGATACGCTCGGAGTGTCCCATCTTACCGAGAACTCTTCCGTCAGGTGAAGTGATACCCTCGATAGCCTCAACAGAGGTATTCGGGTTGTATCTGATGTCCATTGTAGGAGCACCTGTCATATCAACATACTGTGTAGCGATCTGACCGTTCTTAGCCATCTGCTGGATAAGGCTTGCCGGAGCTACGAAGCGTCCCTCACCGTGTGAAATCGGGATAGTGTGGATATCGCCTACCTCACAGCCATAGAGCCACGGGCTCTTGTTGGAAGCAATTCTTGTATTTACCATCATTGACTGGTGGCGTGCGATAGTATTGAATGTGAGCGTAGGAGACTCGTCCTGCATATCAATTATCTCACCGAAAGGTACAAGACCGAGTTTGATGAGTGCCTGGAAGCCATTGCAGATACCGAGCATAAGACCGTCGCGGTTCTTGAGGAGATCGTGAACAGCGTCCTTGATCTTCGGGTTGCGGAAGAATGCTGTGATGAATTTACCGCTTCCCTCAGGCTCGTCACCGCCGGAGAAGCCGCCGGGGATCATGATGATCTGTGAGTGACGGATAGCTCTCTCGAAGTAGCTTACCGATTCCTCGATATCGCCTGCGGAGAGGTTGCGGATAACGACTGTCTCAGTCTTAGCTCCGGCTCTCTCGAAAGCTCTTGCTGTATCGTATTCGCAGTTAGTTCCGGGGAATACAGGAATGAGGACTCTCGGCTGTGCAGCCTTGATAGAAGCTGTGAGATGGAGTCTGTCTGCATTAGCGTAAACCTCGGGAGTAGCGTTTGTAGTCTTTATGCGGCACGGGAATACAGGCTCAAGCTTGCCTTCCCATACTCTCTGAAGGTTGTCAAGACTTACTGTATAGTCGATAGCAGCGATCTTGTAATCGGAAATAGTCTTACCGATAAGCTCTTCGCTGTTTGTAGCGCTGTCTGTGAGCTCGATTATGAAGCCGCCGTTGCCGCGCTTGTAGAGCTGCTTTCCGCTGAGTCTCTGACTGAACTCGAAGCCAAGCCTGTTACCGAAGCACATCTTAGCAATACCCTCAGCAACACCGCCGTAGCCGATAGTCCATATAGCAGCTGCTCTGCCGTCAGCGATGAGCTTATCTACCTTGTCAAAGCAAGCCTTAACGCTGTCGAATACAGGGAGACCATTCTCGTCGTACTCAGGAACTACCATTATAACATCGGAACCTGCCTGCTTGAATTCGGTAGATACTATTTTGTCAGCCATTGCAGTTGATACTGCGAATGAAACGAGTGTAGGCGGAACGTCGATGTTCTCGAATGTACCGGACATTGAGTCCTTACCGCCGATAGAGCCGCAGCCCATTTCGAGCTGTGCCTTGAAAGCTCCGAGGAGTGCAGCCATAGGCTGTCCCCAGCGTCTGGGATCATTCTGTGTTCTCTCGAAGTATTCCTGGAATGTGAGCCAGCACTTCTTATATGTACCTCCGGCAGCAACTACCTTAGCGATAGAGTCAACTACTGCGAGCATTGCGCCGTGATAAGGAGATTTCTCGGAAATTTCAGGATCATAGCCCCAACCCATGAGTGAGCAAGTGTTGGTCTCGCCTGTGAGTACCGGTATCTTTGCAGCCATAGCCTGTGAAGGTGTCATCTGATATACACCGCCGAAAGGCATAAGAACTGTTCCTGCACCGATAGTGGAGTCGAACTTCTCAACGAGTCCCTTCTGTGAGCATACGTTGAGGTTAGCCATGAGCTCAGACCAGTTATCTGCGCTGTCGCCGGGCTCGTCATCGCGGTCAGCAGCCGGAGCTTCAACCTCGATGTCTGTATACTTGGGAGCACCGTTTGAGTTGAGGAACTCTCTTGAAAGGTCAACGATAGTGTTGCCGTTCCAGTTCATCTTGAGTCTGGGTTCTTCAACAACGTCAGCAACGAGAGTTGCCTCGAGGTTTTCCTTAGCAGCCTCAGCCATGAACTTCTCAACGTCCTCGGGAGCAACAACAACTGCCATTCTCTCCTGTGACTCGGAAATAGCTATCTCAGTACCGTCAAGACCGTCGTACTTCTTGGGTACAGCATTGAGGTCAATAACGAGACCGTCAGTGAGCTCACCGATAGCAACGGATACACCGCCTGCGCCAAAGTCGTTGCAGCGCTTGATGAGCTTTGTAACCTCAGGATTGCGGAAGAGTCTCTGGAGCTTTCTCTCCTCAGGAGGATTACCCTTCTGAACTTCTGCGCCGCAGCTTTCGAGGGATTCGAGTGTATGTGATTTTGAAGAACCTGTTGCACCGCCGCAGCCGTCGCGTCCGGTCTTGCCGCCGAGGAGTATTACTACATCGCCCGGAACAGGTCTTTCTCTTCTTATATTCTCAGCAGGAGCAGCACCGAGTACAGCGCCTATCTCCATTCTCTTTGCAACATAGCCGGGGTGGTATACCTCAGTTACGTGACCGGTAGCAAGTCCGATCTGGTTGCCGTACGAGCTGTAGCCGTTAGCAGCTCCGACAGTGATCTTTCTCTGCGGAAGCTTACCTGTGATAGTGTCCTCAACAGGTACGAGCGGATTTGCAGCACCTGTTACTCTCATTGCCTGGTATACATATGAACGTCCTGAGAGCGGATCACGGATAGCACCGCCGAGACAAGTAGCAGCACCGCCGAAAGGTTCGATCTCGGTCGGGTGGTTGTGAGTCTCATTCTTGAACATGAGGATCCAGTCCTCGAGCTTGCCGTCAATGTCAACCTTTATCTTAACGGAACAAGCGTTGATCTCCTCGGACTCGTCAAGGTCAGGAAGAAGTCCGTCAGCCTTGAGCTTCTTTGCAGCGAGAGTACCGATGTCCATAAGAGTTACAGGACGGTCGCTTCTGCCGAGCTCCTCGCGGACATTGAGGTACATATCATATGTATCCTTGATGTAAGGAGTCTTGATGTCTACCTTCTCAACATTTGTGAGGAATGTGGTATGACGGCAGTGATCAGACCAGTAGGTATCAATCATTCTTATCTCAGTGATAGTAGGATCGCGGTGCTCCTCGTTGCGGAAGTAGTCCTGGCAGAACTTGATGTCGTCGTAGTCCATAGCAAGGCCGAACTTGTCAACAAATGCGTGGAGACCGATAGCGTTGAGCTTTGTGAAGCCCTCGAGAACCTCAACTGTTGTGGGTATCTCGTAATTAGCGTCGAGTGACTTAACAGTCTCAAGTGAAGCCTCACGGCTCTCGACAGGGTTTATGATATAGGACTTGAGCTTTTCAAACTCCTCGTCCGTGATGTGTCCGGAAACTATGTACACTCTTGCGTTTCTGACGCGGCAGCGCTCGCCCTGACGGAGTATCTGTATACACTGCTCACAGCTGTCGGCTCTCTGATCGAACTGACCGGGGAGGTACTCTACTGCGAATACACGATCGGTCTCGCCGACTCTGGGCATATCGTCATAAACGAGGTCAACAGCAGGCTCTGAGAAAACAGTGCTGATAGCAGCCTTGAAATCCTCCTCGCTGAGCTTGTCTGCGTCATAACGGTTGAGTATCCTGAGACCTGTAAGGTTGAGTCTCAGAGCGGTTCTGACATCGCTGAGGACTGACTGTGCCTCTACTGCGAACTCAGGCTTCTTTTCAACATAAATTCTGAATACGGACATAAATATCTCCTTCCGAATTAAATAAGATCATAGTCCAGGTCCACGACAGGTCTGCCGAAGCAGTTATCAGGACCGTTCTCTTCTATTATAACACTAATTATCCGATTACGCAAACTTTTTTCAGGATTTTTTCGAGAAATTTTTATAAGCGTATGATCCGGAGCTCTTCCCTGGTGAAATTCAGGGCAGTTTTCGCGTTCAAACAGCACCGGGACAGTTCTTCCGACGAGCGATCTGAGATAAGTCTCTCTCATTTCATCGGCAGCAGCGGTCATCGACTTCCAGCGCTCTGTCTTTAACGATTCAGGCACCTGACCGCTCATACGGTCAGCAGGAGTACCGTGTCTGCGCGAATATCTGAATACGTGTACCTTTGAGAAACCGACTTTTCGTATAAAGGCAACGGATTCAGCGTGGTCATCGTCAGTCTCCTGCGGAAATCCGACCATAACGTCAGTCGTGAAAGTACAATCCGGGAAAAAGCGTCTTATCCTCTCGGTAAGTGCAAAGTATTCCTCAGCTGTATATCTGCGGTTCATAGCTTTAAGAGTCCGCGTACAGCCGCTTTGCAGCGACAAGTGAAACTGCGGACAGAATCCCGGTACAGCAGCAAGCCTTTCGAGCTGGCTGTCCGTCATCATTTCGGGTTCGAGTGAACCGAGTCTTATACGCTCTATGCCGTCCACTCCGGCACACATCTCCACAGCGTCAGCGAGTGTGAGCCCCATTTCGGCACCATAGAAAGCAAGATTTATCCCAGAGAGAACTATTTCCTTTACGCCGTTAGCCGCAATACCGGCAGCTTCCTCACGCAGGAGCTCCGGCGGCTTAGAACGCGAACGTCCACGCGCATAAGGAATTATACAATATGAGCAGAACCTGTCACAGCCGTCCTGTATCTTCACAAAGGCACGGGTGTTGTCCTCATAGTGGGTACACTTCATCGGCTCGAACAGATCGCCTTTCTTGTGATCCGAAAGCAGAACAGTCCTTTTCCGGTCGGATAAAAGGGACTCCACGAGCTCGCAGGTGCGTCCCCTGTCCTTTGTACCGCATATGAGGTCAGCTTCCGTTATCTTCGACGCAGTCTCCGGATCAGCCTGCGGATAACAGCCGGTCAGAGCTATCACAGCCTCCGGATAACGTGTTCTCGCCTTTCTTAGTGCCGTGAGAACTCTGCTGTCGCCCGAAGCCGTTACGGTACACGAATTTATAACAACAGCGTCAGCCTGACCTTCTTCGCCTATGACTTCCCAGTTTCTTGCACGGAAAGTCTCTTTCATACACTCAGTTTCATAATGATTGACCTTGCAGCCGAAGGTTATAAATAAAACTCTATACATTTTTTCACCTTATTATCACACAGCTTTCTCATTCTTAACATATGCAATCTGCACAAAAACGAGAGACGGATTTTATGCACTCTCAATAACTATCTTCAATTAATAAAAAAGTACCTTACACGGTCACTTCAATTATACTAAATTGACGAATTTACCGTAAATCGCTTGACAACGGCATTTATTAATGCTATTATATAGTTGCGGTCAGGGCAGACCGCAGGGAAAAGAAATAAACAAGAAAAAACAATCACACCAGCGAACAACAGGAGGTAAGAATATGACAAAGACAACTGTATTTTTACAGGCTATCAACGATGTTAAGGATTTCGTTACTATCGTTATGCACTATGACTTCGATATCGACCTTGTTTCAGGAAGATATGCAGTAGATGCAAAGTCTATCATGGGTATTTTCAGCCTCGATCTTTCAAAGCCGATTCAGCTCAACGCTCATACAGACGACGCAGACAAATTCCTTAAAGAGATCGACAGATTTATTGTTAAGTGACCAGAAGATAATCAAAAATAAAAGGACTGCTGCTCAGCGCGGCAGTCCTTTTTGCATTATATCGAATCCATAAAGCCTCTTCCGGAGAAGGAAGTCTTGTCCGTATCTTCATCAGAAGGATCAGCAAAACTGTCTTCCCTGGCAAGAGCTTTTTTCTTAAATCGCTTGAAATATTCTTCCTTTTCACGAGTCGCTTCAGCCGAACGCACCTTCTGTGCCTCGAACAATTCATCGAACTGTGGGAAGCCGGGCTGCTGGCTTAGATAACTGTATGTACTGTTTACACGGAAAGTCAACAGCATCAGCACAACAGACAGCGGAAGAATAATATAATACATCCCTGCCAGCGTACTGTCGAAAAACAATATCGCTATGAGCGACACAAGCGGAGCAGCTGCAGCTATCTGCGAACTGCGGCAGTATACGCCTCCATATCCGAAACCAAATACAGCGGATAGCGTTATGATATCGATAATACCGGCAAGGTTCCATGTCATCAGCATACAGCCTATGCATATGAAGATCAGCGAACCGCTGATTATCATATACGCCTTGCCGATACGTCCTGTGTCTTTCTCGTACTTTTTCATTTTCTCATGGTTTTTTACAATGTCTTTTACCTCGCTGATGTTAGCCATATTGATAATACCCCTCATATCTCAAATGTGACCTATTTCCTTAAAAACTGCGAGCTTTGCACCAAAAGAGCTCACAGACATCATCGTTTAGCGCTTTGTGATCAATCCCAGTCCTTCTTGCTGAACTTGTGCAGGAACTTTCTGAGCGGATTTGTCACTCTGAGTTCCTGGAAGTAATGGAGAAGAACATCCTGATTGCACTTAGCGTCAGGCAGATTTGAATAGTATTCCTTGAACTGATCGAGCTTCATTCCGACATTTGCGTCGAGTCTGATGTTCTTGTCCGTGAATACAACTGCTCCGTATACCGGAGTATTCTCAAAGCCGCCTTTTTTCAGGTGGTGTATAACATTGTCCATATGAGTCTGATTCTGAAGCGCAGGGTTGTAGAGCTTATGCTCAACTTCACCGAGAGTGTGCTTCAGCTTTTTGCCTTTGCCGGAAACAGTTCCGGAGATGCCCTTTGTTTCAACAACGAGGACACCGAATCTTCCGAAGACGAGGTGATCTATCTCGCAGGTCTTTTTGTAGAGCGGTAAGTAGACGTTGTTGAGTATGCGGCTGTTGTCGTTTTTGGCGAACTTCTTGAGCACACCGGCTACTTTTCGTTCAGCCGCTCTGCCCTTGCGGTTTCCCTTGCTGAAATATTTCGCAATGCCGATAAACACCAGCACTAAGAGCAGTATACCTATGATTATCAAAGTAATTTTAGTTTTAGTTGCCATAATTTTCACCCGTTTTCCTGAATAATTCACTTTTTTTCAGCAATAATACTCTCAGACGCAGATCGCGTCTCAAAAATCCCGACCGAAGAGGTGTTCTCTTATGTGGAACAAAATAGCGCTTATTCTTCTCATAATCGGAGGAATAAACTGGGGTCTGGTCGGCATTTTTGAGCTTGATATCATCGCATGGCTCTTTGGCGGTTCAGCGAGCATCATCAGCAGAACGCTCTATATCATTGTAGCGTTGTCAGCAGTATGGTGCATCTCACTTCTGTTCAGAAGTGACGAAGAGCTTGCTTACGATACAAGTTCAAGTCGGTAAGACCTGTTGACCGCTCCGCGTGATGCCGTCGGAGCGCATACATACTGATAGTTTGCATATCAAAAGTACGTATAAAACAACAAAGGGAGGCATAAAGCCTCCCTGACTAATTATTGTCAATCGCTAACGTAAGGGAGAAGAGCGATATGTCTTGCTCTCTTGATAGCTACTGTAAGCTCACGCTGGTGGTAAGCACAAGTTCCTGTTACTCTTCTGGGCAGGATCTTAGCTCTCTCAGTCATGCACTTTCTGAGCTTTGCGAGATCCTTGTAATCGATCTTCTCGATTCTGTCTGCACAGAACATACAAACCTTCTTGCGGGGCTTCTTTGAAGGACGGGAATTTCTTTCCTTTTCCATAATATCTACCGCACATCTGTGAAAGATGCGTTTACTCCTTTCATAATAATCGTTTCAGTTTTACGGCGTTTCCTTAGAAGGGAACATCGCCGTCGCTGAGGATCTCTTCAAAGTCACTCAGCGAACCGTATGACATACTGTCATTATTTGGTGCAGCAGCTGCCGGAGCATTCTGCTGAGGAGGAGCCTGATAGTTATTGTTGCTATTCTGATAGCCGCCCTGACTTCCGCCGCTTTCATTCTTACCGCCGACGAACTCAACATTATCTACAAAAACCTCTGTTGTATAGTGTGTAACATCAGAGTGATTTCTGTCGGTATAGCTTCCTGTTCTAAGGCTTCCCTCAACACAGATCATCTTACCCTTGTTGAAGTAGCGTGAAACGAACTCAGCAGTCTGTCTCCAGGCTACACAGGTGATGAAATCAGCCTGTCTTTCACCGGTATTCTTATCGGCAAATCTTCTGTCAACAGCTACGGTAAATCTGCACGATGATACGCCGCTCTGAGTCTGTCTCAGTTCGGGATCAGCGGTCAGTCTGCCAACTAAAATAACCTTATTCATCTGACTTTCTCCTTAAAATAATGAAGTGATCATTCCTCGACAACAGTTACGAGTGAACGAAGGATGCCATCGGAAATGTTGAGACGTCTTGAAAGCTCTGCCGGGTAATCGGGAGCTGATGTGAATGTGTAGATCACATAGTAACCCTCTGTCTCGTCCTCGATAGGATATGCAAGCTTGCGCTTACCCCAATCCTCGTTGACTTCAACAGCTTCGGCGTGACGCTCGATTCTCTCCTTGAACTTCTGGATGAGAGCCTGCATAGACTCCTCGCCGTTCTTAAGGCTGAATACGACCATTACTTCATACTTAGCGGATACCTTTGCCATTAATGTACACCTCCTTCTGGATTCTGCCCACAACCCTCTGCGGGCAAGGATAATTATGTCTTTTCACAAGACACTTTAGTATTATAACACATTTCATCGGGCTTGTCAAGCAGTTTTTCAATATTTCACGGTAAAAAAACGGGACGCCTTCTGACGTCCCGATAGTTTTACTTGGTGATATTTGCCTTGACTGTCTTTGCGATGTTCTCAGCTGAGAGTCCGAACTCCTTGAGAAGGTCAACAGCAGGTCCTGAATGACCGAATTCGTCATTCACACCGATCTTTACGACCTTGACAGGACAACTCTCTGTTACTGCCTCAGCAACTGCTGAACCGAGTCCGCCGATAATGCTGTGCTCCTCAGCTGTAACGATAAGACCTGTCTCCTTTGCGCACTTAGCGATGAGCTCCTTGTCGAGCGGCTTGATAGTGTGGATATTTACCACTCTTGCAGAAATGCCGTCTGCCTCGAGTGCCTTTGCAGCTTCGATAGCTTCGTTGACCATAAGACCTGTTGCTACGATGGTAACGTCCTTACCGTCCTTCATAACAACGCCCTTGCCGAGCTCGAACTTATAGCTTGCAGCGTCATTGACAACCGGTACTGCAAGACGTCCGAAACGCATATATACAGGTCCGTTAAAGTCAAGAGCAGCCTTTACGGCAGCCTTGGCCTCAACATCGTCGCAGGGATTGATGATAGTCATACCGGGGATAGTTCTCATAAGAGCGATATCCTCGTTGCACTGGTGTGTAGCACCGTCCTCACCTACTGAGATACCTGCGTGAGTTGCACCTATCTTAACATTGAGGTGGGGATAGCCGATAGAGTTTCTTACTATCTCGTAAGCTCTTCCGGCAGCGAACATAGCGAATGTTGAAGCGAAAGGAATTTTTCCGCAGGCTGCAAGACCTGCAGCAACGCCCATCATATTAGCTTCTGCGATACCGCAGTCGAAGAAACGGTCGGGGTAAGCCTTCTTGAAGATACCTGTCTTTGTTGCAGCTGCAAGGTCAGCGTCAAGTACAACAAGATCCTTGTATTCCTCGGCAAGATCTCTCAGAGCCTCACCGTAGCTCTCTCTTGTAGCCTTTTTGATAACATCTGCCATAGTCTTAGTCCTCCAATTCCTTTAACTGTGCGCTGAGTTCAGCCATTGCCTGTTCGTACTGTTCCTTGTTGGGAGCTGTTCCGTGCCAGCCCACCTGGTTCTCCATAAAGGACACACCCTTGCCCTTTACAGACTTCTGGATGATAGCCACAGGCTTGCCCTTGACTGTGTCAGCTTCAGCAAAAGCAGCTTCGATGCTGTCGAAATCGTGAGCATCCATAGTGATAACGTGCCAGCCGAATGCTGCGAACTTGTCTGTGATAGGCTCAGGTGAGCACACCTCAGTAACAGGTCCGTCTATCTGAAGACCGTTGTTGTCAACGATCGCTACGAGGTTATCGAGGTCGTAGTGAGAAGCGAACATAGCAGCTTCCCATACCTGTCCTTCTTCGATCTCACCGTCGCCGAGGATAGTGTATACCTTGTAGGACTTATTGTCGAGCTTGCCTGCAAGCGCCATTCCGCAGGCAGCAGAAATGCCCTGTCCGAGTGAACCGCTGGACATATCGACACCGGGGATATGGATACAAGGATGTCCCTGTAAGAGAGCTCCGATGTGACGGAGAGACTTGATCTCTTCCTCAGGGAAGAAGCCCTTGAGTGCGAGCACAGAATAGAGTGCAGGAGCTGTGTGTCCCTTAGAGAGCACGAAACGGTCTCTGTCTGCGTTTTCAGGAGCCTTTGCGTCAACGTTCATCTTGCTGTAATAAAGATATGTCAGGGTATCGCTTATGGAAAGCGAGCCGCCGGGATGTCCCGACTTGGCGTTGTAAGTACCCTCGATAACGCCCATTCTCACCTTGCAGGCTGTCTTCTGCAATTCCTTTTTGATCTTTGCGTCCATAATAACCTCCGTAAATCTTATTATAAACCGGCTTTCGCCGTTATTTGCGTTTTCAGCAGCCGCACCTATCTATTATATAGTCGATAAGTTCAGCCACAGCTCCATCCTCGTTTGTATGTGAAAGCACCAGTCCGGCTGCCTCCTTGACTCTGTCTTCTGCATTCGCAGGACACGCTCCGAGATCTGCTGCGCGTATCATCTCGATATCGTTGTCAAAGTCCCCTATGGAAACGAATGTGTAGTCCTGCCAGCCATCAAGCTTCCTGTACTCGTTCAGAGCAGAGCCCTTGCTCACGCCCTTGGGGAGCATTTCCCAGAACATCTCCGAAGAACGGACAAAATCAACAGTGTCCCACCCCTGATTTCTCACATACGCACCGAAGAAGTCCATATCGTCAGGCGCCATAGAGAACAGCACCTTCAGCCAGCCGCCCTCCTCTATCTCGGAGAACTCAGCGTAATCCGGCACGATATTGCAGAGCTTTGTGTGGAGCTTCTGATAATCGGTGTTGCGGAATACGTATGTACCGTCTATCTTCAGAACTTCTCCGCCGGCATCCGGCATTGCTTCGTAAAGGTCAAGCGCTATCTCACGGCATTCCGCAGGGAGCGGACAGGTGAAAAGCGTTTTCCCGGAAGTGAAGTCATGTATCGCCGCTCCGTTATACATTATAACGGGGTAAGGCATATCTATCAGCCTGCGGAACTGGTCAAAGGACTGTATCGTTCTGCCGGTAGCCACCGTGAACTTTCCGCCGAGCTCCCTGAAACGCTTTATCGCGGCACGGTCAATATCTGTGATCTGCTTTTTTCCGTTGAGGAGCGTTCCGTCCATATCGCTCAGCAGGATAACTTTGCTAATATCTTCAAACAATGGCTGCCTCCTACATCTTTTCGAGTTTGTTGAGGACTGCTCTGAAATAATCGGGCAGTTCACTCTGAAACTCCATATATTCCCCTGTTGAAGGGTGGATAAAACCTATCTTGCGGGCGTGGAGACATTGTCCCTCAAGCCCCTTGTAAGGCTTTCCGTAAACATCATCGCCAAGGACCGGATGTCCTATATATGCCATATGCACTCTGATCTGATGAGTTCTTCCGGTCTCGAGTCTCAGGCGCAGATGAGCAAAACCGCCGTACTGCTTCAAAACTTCGTAATGAGTTACGGCGTTGCGGGAATTCTCCGCAGTAACGCACATCTTCTTGCGGTCAGTCTTATGCCTGCCGATAGGTGCATCGACTGTGCCGCTCTCCTGCTTCATCGCGCCGGTCACAACAGCTTCGTACTCGCGCGTAAAACTGTGGACCTTTATCTGCTCGGCAAGCTTCAGATGAGCCGCGTCATTCTTCGCAACTATGAGCAGTCCACTCGTGTTCTTGTCTATACGGTGGACTATTCCCGGACGTATCACGCCGTTTATCCCCGAAAGACTGTCACCGCAATGGTGAAGCAGAGCATTGACGAGAGTCCCGGTGTAGTTGCCGTGTGCAGGGTGAACCACCATGCCCTTAGGCTTGTTCACGACGAGAAGATCGTCGTCCTCATAAATTATATCGAGCGGTATGTCCTCCGGAACAGCGTCCATTGGCTCCGGCTCGGGTATCTCAACTGTGATGGACTCGCCGCCGCGCAGCTTGTAATTCTTAGCGATACTGCCGCCGTCGGCCGTGACCATTCCCTTTTCTATGAGCCCCTGCACAGCCGAACGAGTCAGCGCAATATTATCCGAAATATACTTGTCTATGCGTGTACCGCGGTCGCCGCTCTCAGGCGTGAGAGTTACTGTCTCACTCATTGGCAGCATCCTTTTCTGCGGAAGCCTTTGCAGCTTCTGCTTCAGCTTTTGTCTTTGCCTGTATCTTAGGATCAACGAATATCACGTAGATCATAAGGAGCACAAAAGCACAGGTCACGTATATGTCAGCCACATTGAATATTGCGAACTTGAACAGCTTGACATCGAACATATCCACTACATATCCCTGTCTTAGACGGTCGATTATATTTCCGATACCGCCGGACACGAACAGAAGTATCGCCAGTGTCAGGAGCTTCGAGCGCTTCATGTACTTAAACAGCAGATATATCCCAAGCACGAGGACTATCGAAGTGAAGCCGATAAGGAACCACTTCTGTCCCGACATACTTCCGAATATCGCGCCATCGTTTTCGAGATAAGTCAGGTCTAACACCTTGAAGTCTCCGAAGTGTATGAAGCGGATACTACCGCGCTCCTTGAGATAATGAACAGCCCAGTATTTAACAGCCTGATCGGCAAATATCAGAACGATGACAGCCGCTACAAGCAATACAGCCATATATCTATCCTTTCAAATAATACGCCTGCCGCCCCGACCGGCAGCAGGCAATATAGTTCAAATTATGCTTCAACAGCGATCGCACATCTCTCACAGAGAGTCGGGTGATCGTGGTTTGTACCAACGTACTTGGAGTAGCACCAGCAGCGCTCACACTTCTCGCCGTCAGCCTTAGCAACCTCGAATGAAGTCTCAGCAGCACCGGACTTCTCGACCTCAACGCCTGATACGATGAGGATGTCCTTGAGGTGGTCAGCAAGTGCGCTGTAACGGTCGAAGTCAGCATCACTGCTCTTGATGATTATCTTAGCTTCGAGTGACTTACCGATAGTCTTAGCATTTCTTGCATCTTCGAGGACCTTGTTTACAGCCTCTCTTGTGCTGTAAATGAAGTCCCACTTTTCAATGTACTCTGCGCTGAACTCGATGCTGCTCTTCTCAGGCATCTGATTGAGGAATACGCTCTCTGTATCATCAGCAGCTGCGTGCGGCATGAACTGCCAGATCTCCTCAGCTGTGAATGAGATGATAGGAGCTGCAAGTCTTGCAACAGCGCTCAGTATGCGGTACATAGCTGTCTGAGCAGCACGTCTGAGGACTGAGTCCTCCTTCTCGCAGTAGAGTCTGTCCTTGATGATGTCGAGATAGAAGTTCGACATATCGATTACGCAGAAGTTATGGATAGCGTGGAATGCGATGTGGAAATCAAATGCCTCATAGCCTTCCTTCACCTTGTCGATGAGGGTGTCAAGACGCATAAGTGCCCACTTGTCGAGCTCTGTGAGCTGATCGTCGGATACGCTGTCCTTATCGGGATCAAAGCCCTTGCCGTTGCCGAGGTTTCCGAGAATGAAACGAGCTGTGTTTCTGATCTTCTTGTAAGCATCGGAAAGCTGGCTGAGGATAGGCTTGGAGATACGTATATCGCTGTGGTAGTCAGAAGAAGCGACCCACAGACGGAGGATATCAGCACCGTACTGGTCTGTGATCTCGCTCGGGTCGATACCGTTGCCGAGAGACTTGTGCATAGCCTTGCCTTCGCCGTCAACTACCCAGCCGTGTGTGCATACTGCCTTGTAAGGAGAAGCACCCTTGTATACTACTGATGTAAGAAGTGATGACTGGAACCATCCTCTGTACTGGTCTGCACCCTCGAGATAGAGATCAGCCGGCCATGTAAGGCTCGGGAAGTCATCGCCTTCCATTACTGATGTATGGGATACGCCGCTGTCGAACCATACGTCCATGATGTCGAATTCCTTTGTGAATTCGCCGCAGCCGCACTCGCACTTAACGCTTGCAGGGATGAACTCGGAAGGCTCCTTTGTCCACCATGTGTCACTTCCCTCTTTGCGGAAGAGATCAGCGATAGCCTTGATAGTCTCATCTGTGCAGATGGGCTTACCGCAGTCCTTACAGTAAACAACAGGTATCGGAACGCCCCATGTTCTCTGACGGGAGATACACCAGTCGCTTCTGTCGCGTACCATTCCCTTGATGCGGTCCTCACCCCACTCAGGGATCCACTTAACGGACTCGATAGCCTTGATAGCGTCATCCTTGAATCCGTTTACTGAACAGAACCACTGCTCAGTTGCTCTGTATATGATAGGGCTGTTACATCTCCAGCAGTGAGGATACTGGTGGACGATCTTCTGTGTAGCGAGCATTGCGCCGAGCTCTGTGAGCTTAGCAGCGATAGCCTTGTTCGCCTGATCTGTGTCCATGCCCTCGAATTCGCCAGCCTCGGCAGTCTGCTTACCCTTGGAGTCAACGCATACGATGATACCGATGTCATCGTACTTCTTGCAGACCTCAAAGTCCTCTACACCGTAACCGGGAGCTGTATGAACACAGCCTGTACCGCTTTCGAGTGTAACATGGTCGCCGACGATGATCGGTGACGGACGGTCATAGAGGGGGTGCTTTGTCTTCATGCCCTCGAGCTCTGCACCTGTGAAGATGCCCTCTGTGGTATACTCAGTGATACCGGCAGTCTCCATAGTGGTCTTAACGAGCTCTTCAGCCATTACATAGTACTCGTCGCCAACGTGAACGAGTGTATAATTGTACTGCGGTCCGAGGCAGATAGCCAGGTTTCCGGGGATAGTCCATGTAGTTGTTGTCCAGATAACGAAGTATATCTTGGAGAGGTCGAGTCCCATACCGCTGAACATACCCTTGTCATCGGTAACATTGAACTTTACATAGATAGAGTAGCAGGGATCGTTTGAATACTCGATCTCAGCCTCTGCGAGAGCTGTATTACAGTCAGGGCACCAGTAAACCGGCTTGAGTCCCTTGTACATATAGCCCTTCTTGACCATAGTGCCGAATACCTCGACCTGTCTTGCCTCATACTCAGGACGGAGTGTGAGGTAGGGATAGTCATAGTCGCCCAGTGAACCGAGTCTCTTGAAGCCCTTCATCTGGTTTGCGACCTGAGTCATTGCATATTCACGGCAGTGCTTTCTGAGCTCTGTCGGAGGGATAGCGCCGTCCTTGACGCCGATAGCCTTCATAGCCTTCAGCTCGATAGGAAGTCCGTGAGTGTCCCAGCCGGGAACGTATGGCGCACAGAATCCGCTCATATTCTTATACTTGACGATGAAATCCTTAAGGCTCTTGTTAAGAGCATGACCCATGTGTATCTCGCCGTTTGCATAGGGAGGTCCATCATGGAGAATATAGGTCTTCTTGTCCTTATTCTTCTCAATGATCTTGTAATAGAGTCTCTGTTTTTCCCATTTTTCGAGAGTTTCAGGTTCTCTCTTCGGAAGGTTTCCGCGCATCGGGAATTCTGTTACCGGTAAATTCAGGGTGGTATTATAATCCTGTGCCATTTTCACGTGAGCCTGCCATACATCGGCAAGCTCCTCCTTTCGTGCTTATTATTTATAAATAATTATAAACTTATCTTATTCAGCTGCAACAGCTGCTGCGATCTCCTCAGCTGTTTCGGGCTCGTAAGCCGGAGCAGCATCCTCAAAAGTCTCGGGCATAGATGAGATGAGTTCGAGATGGCTCTTGTACATATCAAAGAGGCTCTTCTTGAAATCAGCTACCTGCTGCTGAGCCTCGATGAGAGCTTCCTTCTCCTTGGCGATCTCCTCGCGGTTCTTCTCCATAGCCTCAGCGTGCTGGCGAACAGCCTCGTCCTCGAGCTCGTCAGCCTTAGCCTGAGCTTCAGCAAGGATAGCGTCAGCCTTTTCCTGAGCCTCGGCGATCACCTGGTGGCCCTGCTTCTGAGCGCCGAGAAGAGCGTCCTTGAGAGCGTCCTCATCCTTCATATATTCTCTTACCTTGTCGGCAAGTATCTGTATCTTATTGTTAGCCTCTGCACGCTCGCGCTCCATTTCGTCGAGCTCAGCTTCGAGCTGTGAAAGAAATTCGTCGATCTCCTCCTGCTTGTAACCGAAGGCTGCCTTTTCAAATCTCTTATTTCTTACGTCTTTTGCTGTTATCATTTTCATTCACCTCTAAATATATTTACGAAGATTTATGTGTATGCGGCCTTTTTTCGTCAGACCGTCTATACCGGAAAGGATATATCTGCCGCTTCCTCTTATCGAGAGGGTGTCCCCCTCCTTCAATTCCTGTGAGACAGAAGACGCCGGGAAGTGGTTTATCTCCACCTTGTCGGCACGAATAAGGGCAGCAGCTTTTTCACGGCTTAGGTTCGCAGCAAGACTGACTACGCAGTCCAGCCTTAACGAAGCGACCGTTCCGCCGATCTCCTTGAAGCTCTGTTCCGTATCGAGCTCAAATCCTTTGCTGTCTGTGAGCTTTACGCCGACTCTTCCTATCTTTGACACAGACGACATCAGCGACTTTGCCGCAACGTCCGTGACGAAGGTCTGCGCTTCGCCCTCACCGACTATAATATCCCCGATGACTTCGCGTTTTAAACGCTGTCCCATAAAAGTTCCGAGAATATCCCTGTGCGTGAGCTTGTCCTCCTTACGGTAGGTCAGCGTCAGGCACTTCATCGGATATTCGTTATCAACATAATCCGCACAAAACACCGGAAAGACCGCAAGCATTTTTCTTCTTGCTCCCTCATAGCCGCCGCTGAAACTGTAACCGAGCTCTCCTGCATTACGCTGACACCATTGCTGTGCCAGTATGCACTGACGCTCGTCTAAAAATGAGGAATACACCGGCGAGGCGTATCTCTCACAGCGGTCGGTCATATCTCCGAGCTTTGCCTCAAAGAGCTTGTCCTCAGGCGAGTTCATCAGATAAATACGCCGTTGTTCTCCAGCTCTCCCACGAGGTCTTCGCCGATAAAGCCAACATTATAGGGAGTGATGATATATGTCAGGTTTGCAACAGGCTTGAGGCTTCCGCCGTTAGCGTAAGCAACACCAACGAGGAAATCAATGATCCTTCTCTTGTTCTCGGGAGAAGCTGTCTCAAGATTGAGAACAACTGTCTTCTTGGCGATAAGATGATCTGCGATCTGCTTTGCATCTGTAAAAGCTGAAGGCTTTACGAGAACGACCTGGAGCTGTGCAGTTGTCTGGATATTAACGACTTTGTTTCTTCTGCCTGTACCGCCTTCTGCGGCAGCCATAGCAACGGCTGTGGGATCTTCTGCTTCAGAACGGGCATAGTTAGGTCTCTCTGCGCCTGCACGTACCGGTACATCTGCCTCGTCGAAATCCTCGTCCTCAGCAGCAAAGAAAAATTCCTTAATGTTCTCAAACAATTTCATCCTAAATACTCCTTCTCCGCATTTGATATATTTATTTTTTGACACCGCGGGAGCAATGCGGATCTCCGTGGTCTTTCAGCATTCCGCTGTGATCGCGCGTATTCACGCCATAGCGTCATATTGCATAGTTTCTTGCTCCGAACAGCCCTGTTCCAACTCTTACGAGAGTTGAACCCATGCGGACTGCCGCAGCATAATCGTGAGTCATTCCCATAGACAGCACGTCCATTGAGAATTCATCGGAAAAACTGTCATAGAGCTCTTTCATTCTTCCGAGGAAAATATCGCTGTCTGACGGAGGCGGTATTGTCATCAGTCCCCTCAGGCGAACGCCTTCGGTCTGAGCCGCCTTTTCGAGCAGTCCGCGGAGAGCTTCGGGAGCGATGCCGCTCTTTGAATCCTCACCGCCGATATTTACCTCACAGAGTATATCCATAGTCCTGCCGTTCTTTACAGCAAGGCGGCTTATCTCGGCGAGCAGCTTTTCGCTGTCCACCGACTGGATCATACTCACGTCGTTTATGATATATTTTACCTTGTTAGTCTGGAGGTGACCGATCATATGCACCTCTGCACTTTTAAGGTAGATGTCTTTTTTTGAGAGAAATTCCTGGACACGGTTTTCGCCGAGAAGGTCCATTCCCTGCTGTATCGCATAGTTCACGATCTCAGGGGCAACTGTCTTTGTGACAGCCATGATCCTTACGCTGTCCTCTTCTCTTCCTGCCTTTGCGCAGGCTTCGCGGACGTTATCCCTTATTCTTTTAAGGTTTTCGCCGACATAGCTGAAGTCGTTCTCCACTTATTCATCAACACCTTCGATCATAATATCGTCATATAGTACAAGATAGCTGTCATCGCCGGTATGATCGAGAGAGGAGAGAACGTAATTGCTGCCCTCATAGATAACATCTATCTTTTTGAACTGTACCTGTTCGCCTTTAAGGACATAAACGCCCTTGTAGGTAACTTCCTTGGTCACGGCGTTTTCGCCTTCACCTTCAGTCTCTTCAGCAGTAACGAAGCGGATGGCTTCACGCGGCACTTTGAGTCCGCGGTAGGTACCTCTTACAAGCTCGATGTTCTCTGTTCTGTGCTGAACGAGCTCGCTGCTGAATTCACGGCAGGCAAGTATGAGGACCGACTTTTTCTGATTTCCGTCGTCCCTTATGTCGAGCACCTCGGCTGAGAAGATGTCCTGAGAAGATTCCGGACGTATGCGCACATAGTCGCCGACCTTGTACTCCTGGTGGGAGTTGTCAACGACTCCGGCAAGATACCAGCTGTAACCGTCTATCAGCTTTCCAACGACTCTGGGATCATCAGACCTCTTATCCTCTATCTCGAGCAGCTGATCTGCGGTAAGGGTATCGAGTGCGCTCTTGTTGAGAGTTTCCTCATATCCGTCACAGTAGCTCACGAAATAGCATGATCTCGGTGAAGAGATCACTTCGGTAGCGGTCTTTTCCTGGACCTTCAGCTGGCTGAGCCTGTACTGCAGGTCGATGATCTGCTGACTGAAGTCTGAGACTTCGCCTGTTATGATCTGATAGGTGCTCATCTTTACGAGGAGCTCGTCCTTCAGACCGGCTATCTCATCATAGTCCTGCTTGTCGCGGCAGAGCATGAGATTGCGGTATATCTCCTCGATACCTGCCGAGAGTTCTGCCGGCTGGGCAGCCTCACGGGTACCGGGGTTCTGTATCTTTTTAAGCAGGTCGAGCTGTTTCTGTACAGCAGCCTCTTCACGGCGGACGGTCATCTGAGAGCCGTCGGGGTAAGCTTCTGCGATAACGCTTCCGTTACCCAGTCTTCCGCCGTCGGAGACATTGTATACAAGAACGCCGTTGCCGCTGTATTTTACCGGCTGTTCGGCTCTTATAAAAACGCCTTTGAACTCTGCGGAGGCGGTAGCTTCTGCGATGAGTGCGCTCTCGGTATCGCTCTCCCTGTTCTTCATGTTGTAGATTACGCTGATAAAGACTACAACGAACAGGACAAGCACCGTATTGCGCAGCATTTTCACCATAAAGCTGCCTTCCGGTCTTAAAAAGCGCATTTAATCAGCACCTTATTCGCTTTTCTCTGCAGCGTCGAGGATAGAAACAGGTCTTGCAGGGATGATAGTAGAGATAGCGTGCTTGTAAACGAGCTGCTGCTTTCCTTCACAGTCGAAGATAGCAACATAGCTGTCAAAGCCTCTAACCATTCCCTTGAACTGGAATCCGTTTGTAAGGATGATCGTAACTACGATCTTGTCTTTTCTGCACTGATTGAGGAACACGTCCTGCAGATTGATCGTCTTGTTCATACACATTTGCTCCTGTCTTTAATATTTGCGGTCTTCGACCGTATAATACATCTCTGTGATGATTTCTGATTATAAACAGAAATACACACACTACATTATATCATATATTCCAAAAATTTGCTATACATTTTTGTGATTTTTCTAAAATTTCAGTCTTTTTATCAAATTCGCCCAAAATAATCCACTTAATACGGTCATTTTTTCTAAACCACGTCAATTGTCTTTTGGCGTAGCGGCGCGTTTCCTGCTGAATTTTAGCGATACACTCCTCAAGAGACATCTCTCCGGCGAAGTAAGGTATCAGCTCCTTGTAGCCGATAGCGTTGGCAGAAGTCTTCATCCCGCCGGCTTCCCAGAGCTCTCTCGCCTCTTCAACGAGACCGTTTTTCGCCATTTCTTCAACTCTCAGGTCTATCCTGCGGTAGAGCACTGCCCTGTCCTCGTAGCTGAGGCCGAGTATAAGCGAGTCATAGGGGCTCTCCTCGGTGCGGCTCTCGGCTTTCAGCTTGCTGAAACGCCTTCCGGTGACGTGGCAGACCTCGAGCGCACGGACTACTCTTATTATATTGTTCGGGTGGATAGCCGCTGCGGCTTCCGGATCCTTTTCTGCAAGCCTTGCGTGGAGCGCTTCCGCGCCCTGTTCACGGGCAAAGGCCATAAGCTCCTCACGGTAGGCTTCATCGCTGCCGCCCTCAGAAAACTTCACATTCTCGAGGAGAGAGTCCACATACAGACCTGTTCCGCCCACGATTATAGGCAGTTTTCCGCGGCTTAGGACTTCGTCTATCTTCTCTTTGGCAAGCTTCACATAGTCCGCTGCACTGAACGTTACATCCATATCAAGAAAGCCCATGAGGTGGTGAGGTATACCCTCCTTTTCCGCTTCCGTCGGCTTTGCGGAGGCTATGTCCATACCCTTGTATATCTGCATGGAATCGGCAGATATGACCTCTCCGCCGTATATCTTCGCAAGCTGGACTCCCAGCCATGTCTTGCCGGACGCAGTAGGTCCCACGACCGCAAGGACACGCGGTTTATTTCCTGTCTGAGTCATTTCTCTCCTCCCTGCGTCATGCCCTGCCGAACTGATGCTCGATGTTTGACTTGTTCATTATAAACATCACCGGTCTGCCGTGTGGACAATGTCTTATCGTATCATCACCGTAGACTCTCTCTGCAAGTGCCTGAAGCTCTTCGCGGGTATTCTTGTCATTGCCGCGTATCGCCGATTTGCAGGCTACTGTGTGGAGCATATCGTCCAGTGTATGTGACTGCGGATCGTGGCGGTACATTCTCAGGTTTTCGGCTATCTCTGCGATGACCTCCTCCATATCCAGTTCCATTATGAAGGTAGGGACAGCCGTTGCCACAACGCACGGGCGCTGTGAGAAATCAAAGCTGAATCCCATATCCGCAAGCATTTCCGTATTTGATTCGAGTGCGCTGAAATCGTCTCCGGCAAGCAGCACCTTGACTCCTGTCATCAGCATCTGACTGTACTGGCGGCAGTTCCTGCGCTTGAGATCCTCGAATATTATGCGCTCGTGAGCTGCGTGCTTGTCTATCATGACCATCTTCTTGTCGGTGGTCTCAGCGATTATGTATACTCCGAATATCTCGCCAATAACGCTTATCTCCGTCTTTTTCGTCCATTCGCTCTCCTCGGGGACAACAGGCTTCTCAGGCTCGGCTGCCCTTTGCAGGCTCGCGCTGTTTATGTAGCTGAATCCCTCGACCTTTTCGGGCTCGGGAGCTTTCTGAATAACAGGCTCAGGCTTTGCCGGTTCCGGTATCTCTGCTTTCTGAGGTATCGGCTGTGCCGCCGGAGCTTCTGTTACAGGTCGGCTGTAAGCCTCAAAAGGTTTTATATCGGCTGTTTCCGGTTCTGTATTATCCTCCTTCGGGACAGGGGCAGGTGCCGGAGCTGTCACAACAGGCTCAGCCGGTGCCGGCACAGGAGCTTTCTCAGCCATTTTCTGCTCTGTTTCGGCTATCTTGTCTATGGGAGTGAAGATGAACTGCTCCTGCTTCACGGGCTCTTCCTCCACAGGCTTCTCAGTCCAGTCCACCTTTCTTTTAAGCTCAAAATCGTATATCAGACCGGCTTCCATAAAGGCGTTCTTTACCGCGAAATATATGGCATCGGCGACGTTCTTCTCGTTCGTGAAGCGCACCTCGGCCTTTGCCGGATGGATATTTACGTCCATTTCCGCCGGCGGCATGTCTATCATCATGACGCAGCAGGGGAACTTTCCGGTCATTATCAGGTTGGTGTAGGCGTTCTCCAGCGCCGATGAGCAAAGCCTTGAACGGACATATCTGCCGTTGACGAAGAAGTTCTGAAATGTTCTGTTCGTCTTGGAGTAGAGCGGTTTTACGGCATATCCGCTGATATGTACGCCGTTGTACTCATAGTCGAGCTCTATCAGGTCACGGACGAAGTCTCTGCCATAGATAGCATAGACCGCGGAGTACAGCTCTCCGTCGCCGCTCGAATTGAACTCGACCTTGTTGTCGCGTATGAACTTGAAAGCTATGCCCGGGTGGGACATGGTTATCTTCTGAAGTATCTGACTGACTGCATTCGCCTCTGTTACGTCCTTTTTCATGAACTTCCGGCGTGCAGGCACGTTGTAGAACAGGTCACGGATAACGATGGTGGTGCCGTCCGGACAGCCGCTCTGCTCGTGGGAGACTTCGCTGCTGCCCTCTATCTGATAGAGCGTACCGTAGGTATCTTCGCGCTGCTTGGTCATGACCTCCACACACGCAACAGCTGCCACAGACGCAAGCGCTTCGCCTCTGAAACCGAGGGTATGGATATTCTCGAGATCGCATCTCTCGGTTATCTTGCTGGTGGCATGGCGCAGGAAAGCCTTCGGCACGTCGTCAAAAGCCATTCCGCAGCCGTCATCGGTCACGCGCATATAGGTCGTGCCGCCGTTCTTTATCTCGACGGTTATATGTCTCGCTCCGGAGTCTATGGAGTTCTCCACAAGCTCCTTTATGACAGAAGAAGGCCTTTCGATGACCTCTCCTGCGGCGATGAGCTCGGATATTTCTTTGCTGAGGACTTTAATGGTTGGCATAATGCTTCCTTTCTGGGGTAAAACAGGCGTTCAGACTATCTTTCCGACAACAGCCCAGTTCATAGCACCGGTTATCTCGACATCGACGAACTTTCCTATCAGAGATTCACTGCCCTCGAACTCAACTATGATGAATTCGCTGCTCTTTCCGGTCATATAGCCCTTGCGCTTCTTGGAAACGTCGTCTGCAAGGACTCTCATTCTCCTGCCGATGAATCTCTTGTAATGCTCTGTGGATATCTCCCTCTGTACCTCGAGGAGCTCCCTCATACGGCGGCTCTTTGTCTCATCGGAAACAGCATCCGGCATCTCGGCAGCCTTCGTACCCGAGCGCTTCGAGTAGATGAACGAGTAGATGTTGTCGTACTTTACACGTCTAATTATATCAAGCGTAGCCTGGAAATCCTCGTCTGTTTCGTCAGGGAAACCGACTATCAGGTCTGTCGTGAGGGAGAATTCCGGATCCCTGCTGTATATGTAATCAACTGTTTCGAGGTACTTTTCAGCGGTATAGCGTCGGTTCATGCGTCTGAGGACGTCACTGCTGCCGCTCTGAACAGGCAGGTGCAGGTGCTTTGCCACCTTGTCACACTCGAATATCGTGTCAATAAGCTCGCGTGAAGCGTCCTTCGGGTGCGACGACATGAAGCGTATGATGAAATCGCCCTCTATCTTGTTGAGCTCCCGTAAAAGCTGGGGGAAGCTCATTTCGCCGCCGAGATCGTTGCCGTAGGAGTTTACGTTCTGTCCGAGGAGCATTATCTCTTTGTAGCCGGAAGCCGCAAGAGACTTCACCTCTGCGATTATGTCCTCCGGTCGCCTGCTGCGCTCCCTGCCGCGGACGTAAGGTACTATACAATAGGTACAGAAGTTGTTGCAGCCGAACATTATCGGCACGGAAGCCTTGTAGCTGCTCTCGCGTATCTGCGGAACAGCTGCCGAAAAGTCGTCATATTCAGCTATGTCGGCACCGAACTTCCTGCCGTGCAGGCAGTCCCTGAGAAGTGCCGGAAGACCGTTTATCGCCGATGTTCCGAGAACGAAGTCCACCTGCGGATAGGAACGCTTTATCTTCTCCGCGATGTGATCCTGAGCGGTCATACAGCCGGCTATGCCGATGATGAGCGAAGGCTTTTCCTCCTTGAGCTTCTTCATGCTGCCGACTATGCCGAAGACTCTGTCCTCTGCGGATTCCCTGACAGCGCAGGTGTTGAGTATGATAAGGTCGGCCTCTCTCTCGTCCTCGGTAAAGGTGAAGCCCATACCGCTGAGGACTCCCTTTATCTTCTCACCGTCAGAAACGTTCAGCTGACAGCCGAAACTCCGCACATAAGCCCTGTGCTCCGCCTGACCGTATATTTCCTTTATCTCTTCTATCAGAGCCTTGTTGTCGTTCAAAATACGCACCTCTCATTCATTGACTGTTTTTAAACATACATAGTTATTATAACACATATCCCGACGGCTGACAAGAGCGTTGCTTTAATTCGTAATGCATAATGCGTAATTCATAATTATTGGTATCGCTGCGCGATGTATTTGAATTGGTCTGCTTCAGCAGATACATTCAATTCTGCATTATGAATTATGAATTTTTAAGAATTAAGCAAGAATGAAAATACTTCCTCCCTGTGACTCTCTCATTCTTTCAGCCTTTCATTCTTGGAGTTATATCTCCAGTACCATACGCCGTCCCTTTTCTTTGAACCTATACCCATAGCACGTTTCACACAGCCGAGCGTATCAGGTGAGATGCCTTCATTCGAAGCAGCTTCTATTACCTGTGCAGCAGGAACTTCACTCTCACTGTCAGGCATGAATTTCAGGATCATCTCTCTTGCTCTGTCAGAAACCTTCTCCCTGCCGGACGCTATTCCAAGCAGAAGGTCGTCTATATCAGCCTTGTATTCACCTTTATAGGCAAAGCCGCTGTTATCGCCAAGCTCAAAAGCCACTGTCTTTCCCTGCGGTGCAAGACTGCTCTTTATATGCGCTACTACTCTGTTTTCAGGAGCGCCCTTGTCCTTAGCCACTATCAGGACGCTTCGTGCAGCGGCAGTTATGTCTATGCTTCCGATAGCACGGTAAGCTGCCTTTGCACCGGTATTCTTGTTCAGGTGTCCGATAAGAACAACGGCACAGTTATACTGATTGGCTATACCTGCAAGATAACTCATGTACGGTCTAATCTCGTTGGCACGGTTCATATCGACCTTAGGACCGAGAAATGCCTGTATAGGGTCGATTATAACGAGTTCCGCACCAAGCTCCTGTATTACGTCGGGAAGTCTCTCGTCTGTCAGTTCAAAGCCTCTGTCGAGTTCGTTTATAGTATGTATACGCGAACAGTCGGCGTTTGCGGCTTCAAGACGGGGCTTTATGGTATCTGAGAGACCGTCCTCAGCCGTCTGATAGATAACATCGGCAGGAACTCTGTCCTCACCGCCCCAGAAAGGCTTTCCGTTAGAGACAGAAGCAGCGATGTTCAGCGCGAGAGTAGTCTTTCCCTCGCCGGGGTCGCCCATAATGATAGTTACCTTGCCCTTTGGAATGTAGGGATACCAAAGCCAGTCTGTCTTGGATGTGATAATGTCCGTGAATGTGATGTAATCGTAAATACTCATGATATGATTCCTTTCATTGAAAAAAAATAAAAGCGCTTCTATAAAAGGGTACAAAAACGCATTTTTTCAATGGGAAACCGTTGTATAAGCAGAAATGTTCACAGAATGTTTACAATTCCAAGAATGAAAGGATGAAAGAATGAGAGAGTCACAGGGGAACAAATTATTCATTCTTGCATAGTTTTCTATGTAGGGGCGCATTCCGTGTGCCCAAAGCACAAACACACTTTATTAATTCATAATGCATAATTAAATGTGTCTGCTGAAGCAGACCAATTCAAATATATCGCGCAGCGATACCAACAATTATGAATTACGCATTATGCATTATGAATTAAAAAAAGAGCGGACACGAAGTCCGCCCTTAGTTATCGTTATTACATAAGCTCGCAGATGAGGTTTGAGAACTCAACCGGATCTTCAATGCTCATACCCTCGATGAGGAGAGCCTGATCGTAGAGAAGCTTAGCGTACTTGCCGAGCTTGTCCTTGTCGCCGGCTTCGTTGACAGCCTTGAGTCTGCCGAAGATATCGTGCTCGGGGTTTATCTCGAGAACACGCTGTGCCTGTATCTTCTCGCCGTTAGGCATAGAGTTGAGCACCTTTTCCATTTCGAGTGAGATCTCGCCTTCGCTGGTCAGGCAAACCGGGTGCGAACGGAGTCTCTGTGAGAGAACAACCTTTGCTACCTTGCCGCTGAGAGCGTCAGAAAGCTCCTTGAGAAGGTCGGAGTTCTCCTCCTCCTTGGCCTTGAGCTCTTCCTTCTTCTCCTCTGTATCAATGCCGAGGTCATCAGCAGATACTGAGCGGAACTCCTTGTCCTTGTACTGGCGGATAGCCTTTACTGCGAATTCGTCAACGCTGTCGGTGAGGTAGAGTATCTCATAGCCCTTGTCGAGAACGAGTTCTGTCTGAGGGAGCTGTTCGATACGTGCGATGCTCTCGCCTGTTGCGTAGTAGATGTACTTCTGCTCCTCGCCCATTCCGGTAACGTACTCGTCGAGAGTTACCAGCTTCTTCTCCTTGGATGACTTGAACATTATGAGCTCCTGGAGCTTGTCCTTGTGCATACCGAAGTCGCTGTAAATACCGTACTTGAGCTGTAAGCCGAATGCCTCCCAGAACTTTTCGTAGTTCTCGCGGTCATTCTTGAGCATCTTCTTCAGCTCGCTGCTGATAGTCTTCTCGATGCTCTTTGCAATAGTCTTGAGCTGACGGTCGTGCTGGAGCATTTCACGGGAGATATTGAGGGAGAGGTCCTCGGAGTCAACAAGTCCCTTTACGAAGCTGAAATAGTCCGGCAGAAGGTCTGCACACTTGTCCATGATAAGGACGCCGTTTGAATACAGCTGGAGTCCCTTTTCGTACTCGCGTGAGTAATAGTCGAAGGGAGCCTTTGACGGTATATAGAGCAATGCGTTATACGCAGGCATTTCGTTGCTGATGTGTGAATACTTCAGAGGTTCGTTGTAGTCGTAGAACTTCTCTGTGTAGAAGTGCTTGTAGTCCTCTTCCTTGAGCTCGCTGCGGTTCTTCTTCCAGAGCGGCACCATGCTGTTGAGAGTCTCTACCTCGATGAAGTCCTCATACTCGAGGGGCTTCTTAGCTTCCTTGTCCTCCTCGGACTGCTCCTTAGGACGGCTGTGTGAAACTTCCATCTTGATGGGGAAGCGGATATAGTCGGAATACTTCTTGATGAGTGACTTTATTCTGTACTGGTCGAGGAACTCAGAATAGCTCTCGTCGTCAGTATCGTCGAGTATCTCGAGGATTATCTCAGTACCGGCGCTGGTCTTGTCAGCCTCTGAGATAGTGTAGCCGTCAACGCCCTCAGACTCCCATTTGTAAGCCTTGTCGCTGCCGTAAGCCTTGGATATTACAGTTACCTTCTTGGCTACCATGAATGCCGAGTAGAAGCCTACACCGAACTGTCCGATTATCTGATTGTCCTCTTCGAGCTTGTTCTCGTTCTTGAACTTGAAAGAGCCGCTGTTAGCGATAGTACCGAGGTTATTCTCGAGCTCTTCCTCAGTCATACCGATACCGTTATCGGTTATTTTAAGAGTCTTAGCGTCCTTATCGGGAGTGATCCAGATAGCGAAATCGTCCTTGCTGAGACCGACCTTGTCGTCAGTGAGCGACTTGAAGTATAACTTATCGATAGCGTCGCTGGCGTTTGATATAAGCTCTCTCAGGAATATTTCCTTGTGAGTGTAGATCGAGTGGATCATCATTTCGAGGAGTCGTCTGGACTCTGCTTTAAACTGCTTTGTTTCCATTATAAACATCTCCGGAATAAATTTTAGCACTCTCGTTCTTTGAGTGCTAAATTAAGTATATAACTATTTGCATGAAAAATCAAGTCTGTGGACGAATGTTTACAATTTGTTCATATTTAAGCACACCATAATGATAGGTATTAGTGCCGTGAAACATTTGCAGTGTGCCTGCCGTTACGTTTATTTACTGATACGCTTTAACTGTGTAGGGGCGCCGTTCCGGCGTCCGGTGGGCACCTCTGCAAGTAGATGCACCGAACGAAGCGACAGCCGGGACTCGCGTTTCGGCGTCCGTGCTGAATAAAACAGTCTGTGTATCCCGTGATACCGTCACTTCATTATTCTGATTATTGTAAATCCTGTATTGTTACTCTATAACGAGGGGGAAACTTCGGCGAAGGCGGAAAAATATAAAACCGGTGCAAAAGCTGACATTTCCCCCTATCCCTACGTTTCCCCCTCGTTGCTCCTCCTTCCTCTCCCTACCTCCCTTTGTCAGCTTTTGACTCTTCTTCGCCGAACCTTCGGTCGGCTGGCAAATTTATTCATGTGTATTTGCAGTACCATACCATTACACATTTTTATTCATCGCGCAGCGATACCAATAATTATGAATTATGAATTCTTAATTATGCATTAAAAAAAGGACGAACCGAAGTCCGTCCTCTGATATCAGTTATTATTCAACCGGTACTACCCAGCCGAATGTATCCTCGATCTTGCCCCACTGGATACCAGTCATTGTATCGTAGAGCATCTGTGAGATCTTACCGATCTTGTTGTCGTTGATCTCCATAACCTTGTCGTTCCACTTGAGGTGGCCAACAGGTGAGATAACCGCAGCTGTACCTGTACCGAATACCTCGTCGAGCTTGCCAGCGTCATAAGCGTCAGCAACTTCCTGGATAGTGATACGTCTCTCCTCTACTGTGAGTCCCTTTGCCTTGCATACCTCGATAGCGGACTTTCTTGTGATACCGGGGAGGATAGAGCCCTGGAGCATAGGCGTAACTACCTTGCCGTCGATAACGAAGAAGATGTTCATAGCGCCGACTTCTTCGATGTACTTCTGCTCAACACCGTCGAGCCAGAGAACCTGTGAGTAGTTCTGCTTGTGAGCCTCGTCCTGACCGATAAGTGAAGCAGCGTAGTTTCCGCCTGTCTTTGCAAAGCCCATACCGCCTCTTACAGCGCGGACATACTTGCTCTCAACGTAGATGTTTACAGGGTTGAGACCGCTCTCGTAGTAAGCGCCTGAAGGTGAAAGGATGATGATGAAGAGGTACTGTGCACCGGGCTTAACGCCGAGGAAAGGATCAACAGCGATAATGAACGGACGGATATAAAGTGACTCGCCTTCCTTTGAAGGAACCCAGTCCTTCTCTACCTTGAGGAGTTCCATAAGGCAGTTGAGTGCGAGATCCTCAGGGAGCTCAGGGATAACAAGTCTCTCGTTGGACTGATTGAGTCTCTTGAAATTTTCCTGCGGACGGAAGAGCTGTACCTTGTTGTCAGCTGTTCTGTAAGCCTTGAGGCCCTCAAATACTTCCTGACCGTAGTGGAGACACATAGCAGCAGGTGAAAGCTCGATAGGAGCGTAAGGTCTGATCTCAGGATCGTGCCAGCCCTGACCTTCATCATAAGGCATTACGAGCATATAGTCTGTGAAGATGTGGCCGAAGCCGAGCTTGTCGCCGGGCTGGGGCTTAGCCTTGAGCTTGTCTGCTTTAACGAATTTGATTTCCATTTTATTCAACCTTCTTTTATAAAAATTAACTGTTTGATACGCTGACCGGAATGTAGTTCTTGTCCAGCAACCGCTTGCAGACAACGACGCAAGCAGCTGTAAGTCCGGCTGTAAATACTGTCGCAGCCGCAGCAGCTATAATGATCTTTTTGTGATCCATAGTATATTCCTCCTGTCAGTCTGAAGAGCTTCGTCCGTATTTCAGACGAAAAATCCTTTTTATATTATAACATATCCAGGAAAAGATTTCCATAGAGCTACCACAAAATCTTATACAAATAGAGCTGTTGAAAATTATGCACTCTGCACATCAATCATCGAATGTACGGATACGAAGCACAGCTCCGAGCTTCGCAGCGACTTCCTTTGAAGCCTCTATCTGTTCCTGAGGAATAACATCGACAACGGACATCATTACCTCAGCTTTGCCGGTCTTTACGCAGTCAGCCGTGAACTGCTGCATAGCCTCCCAGGCATTGTCAAATCTCGGGCGTGTGACTGCCATGTACTCGTCCTTAGTGCCTGCATTGAGACTTACAGACACTACGTCAAGAGCTTCGCACAGCTCATCAGCTATGCTCCTGCCGTTCACAAGATCACCGAGACCGTTTGTGTTGATACGGAGCTTCTTACAGCCCTTTTCCCTGAGATATGCAGCTGCTTCCACAACAGCATCAAGCCTTTCGGTCGGCTCACCGTATCCGCAGAACACTATCTCGTCATACTTCGCTGTATCCCTCTTGTCAAGGTCAGCCTTTATCTCGTCCATAGTAGGTTCATGCTCAAGCCATAACGGATCAGAACCGTATGCGCCGTCCGCGTGAGTCCTTATGCAGAACGTGCACGCACAGGGACACTTGTTCGTAAAGTTGAGATATAGGTTGTTTCCGACTTCGTAAGAGATCGTCATAGCTTTTTTCATTTCATCTTCTCCGATCTTATTTAATGCTTCTATGCAAGTACATTCGTCATTTACTGAGGGAAACCCTTTTGAGAAATGGTTCTCCCTCAGACTCCCTTCCGAAAACTTTTATCTGGTTTTTCCCGGAATGGTACCGTACTATCAGGAATTGATGACAGTGCAGCTTTATTTTATCTCCGGACCGGAGTACCATTCCGGGAAAAACAAAAATAAAGTCTTTGGAAAGGGGTTCGGGGAAGAACCTTTCCTCAGAAAGGTTTGCCCCGATAATAACGTATTTACCCGCACAGAGGCATTATATAAATTTGTAGTTTTTATTAGTGAGCATAACGCCGCCGATGTGGAACGGCTTCACTTCAAAGCCCTCTGTGTTGAGGGTTTTGAGCTGTCTCTCGGTCACGACCGCATAGGGGTGAGCCTGCGGCAGTCCGCCTGTCTTAAACTCTGTTTCGGGGGTTATATCGTCGCACTTCTCGGTAAGTGTCTGAATAGTGCGTATAGACGGCATATGCCATATCCATTCGAGCAGATGCAGGAGTCTTACTGCTGTTTCCTTTTTCAGAGTTTTAGGCTCGTTCTCTTCGTATATCTCCTCTTCCGGTATCACGATAACGTATTCGTATCTGCCGTCTGAGGGAGTATTGTTCAGATAGAAGCCGCGGGCTCCTGAGAAACCCTCGACGTCAAACTCCGACTGGAAGTAGCTGTCGCCGCGCTCCTCGTTGGGATCAGGTTCAAAGTTATGCAGGAGCAGTTCCTGGTTATGGGCAGTTATCTCGCCCTGTGAGAGCTTTTCTGCGCCAAAGGCACCGCTGCGGAAACGGAGTCCGGCGTGCTTCAGATAGAAGCAAAGCTCATCAACTGTATTGACACCTATGTCATCGCGGTCAAATTCAAGGACTATGCTGAAATATGCGGGCATTGTATGACCTCCGTTCAGTATATTTCAAGTTTAATTATGGCTTATCGCTGCCAGCCTTCGAGGAATGACAGGAGTTCAGCTGAATTTTCAGCCTGTGAAGCAAACTTTCCGGCTACCTTGTGCGGTATGTGTATCTCATACTTGTACTTCTTTCCGTTGGCTATGCCGGATATCTTGATCGAATGCTGCGGAATAAGAAACTGTTTCTTATAGGAGCATGACTTCACGCCGTCTTCTGTGAGGACTTCCAGTCTGTTGCCCATAAGGCAGTCTATGAACAGAAGAAGCTCTCCGTTGTTGGTATATGCGGCATATCCGGTCTTGAAACTCGTACCCCAAGTCCATAAATACGAAGGAGTGATTATCGATATATAGCACGGCGCATTATATGGAACGCCGAACTGGCTGAGTTCCCGGTGCATTATTTCTTCATTTACTTTAAGATTCAAGCTTATCCCTCCATAGTCTGTATCATATCTCTGAGGAGCTCTCTGCACTCGGCATCGGAAAGCTCGTCGATGTTGGTCTTTTTCAGCATATCAAGCGCCTTCTCGCTGCTTACAGCACCGAAGCTCATCTGCTCATGCTCTGCCGGAGCGGCATCTGTGCTCCCGGAAGCGTGAGCCTTTTCCATTTCCTCAAGAAGCTCTCTCGCACGGCTGACGACCTTTGCCGGCAGTCCTGCCAGCTTAGCAACATCAACGCCGTAGCTGTCATCAACTCCGCCGCGCACTATCTTACGCAGGAAACGTATAGTTCCGCCGTGTTTGTTTACCGCAATACTGTAATTCTTCACGCCCTCAAGCTCGTTCTCGAGTCCGATGAGCTCATGGTAGTGAGTCGCAAAGAGAGTCTTGCAGCCGAGTTTTTTCGATGTGCAGATGTGTTCTGCAACGGCACGGGCAATGCTCACGCCGTCAAATGTAGAAGTTCCGCGTCCCACCTCGTCGAGAATGACAAGGCTGTTCGGGGTAGCGTTTTTGAGAATGTCAGAGACCTCGCTCATCTCCACCATGAATGTGGACTGTCCTGCTGTGAGGTCGTCGGAAGCTCCCACTCGGGTGAATATCTTATCCACTACCGATATTTTAGCCGCATCGGCAGGCACGAAGCATCCGATCTGAGCCATAAGGACTATGAGTGCAGTCTGACGCATATATGTGGATTTACCGGACATATTCGGTCCTGTGATTATGGACATACGGTCAGCCTTTGTGTCGATGTGAACATCATTCGGTACGAATACCTCGTCCGTGAGCATAAGCTCGACAACAGGGTGACGTCCGGCTTTTATGTCGATAGCTCCGTCGAGAGCTATATCCGGCTTAACGTACTGGTTTCTCAGCGCAACATCAGCGAAAGAACAAAGAACGTCCACCGCAGCGACCGCAGCAGCAGTCTGCTGTACGGGTGCAAGCTTTGTTGCAAGGAAGTCTCTTACCTCTGAGAATATATCCGCTTCGAGAGAGAGAGCCTTGTCCTTTGCGCCGAGTATGGAGTTTTCGGCATTTTTGAGTTCCTCTGTGATGAAACGCTCGGCGTTCGCAAGAGTCTGCTTGCGTATCCAGCCTTCCGGTATAAGATCATAGTAGGAACGTGTGACTTCAAGATAGTAGCCGAATACACGGTTGAAGCCTATTTTCAGGTTCTTGATGCCGGTAGACTCCTTCTCGCGCTGTGCTATCTCCTCGATGATGTCCTTGCCGTTGTTCATTATGTGGCGGAGGTTGTCAAGTTCCTCGTTGAAGCCTTCCTTGATAACGCCGCCGTCCTTGACGGAAACAGGCGGCTCGTCCATAATGGCGTTTTCCACAAGGTTGACTATCTCGCCGAGGTCGGATATATCATCGCACAGCCTTGCAAGCAGCTTTGAATCGTTCAGCTTTGAAAGCTCTGCCTTTATGCAGGGAAGCTGTGCGGCTGTTGCTGAAAGCGCCTTCAGGTCGCGGGGAGTAGCCGTTTTGTACATTACCTTGGTCATAAGGCGCTCGAGATCGTATACTCTTTCGAGCAGTTCTGCGAGCTCGCCCATGACAACGCTCTTTTTGTAGAGTGCTTCAACTGCATCAAGTCTTGCGATTATCTTGGCCGGACTTTTAAGCGGCTGTTCTATCCAGTTTTTGAGCATACGTCTGCCCATTGAAGTCTTTGTCGAATCGAGCACCCAAAGCAGAGAGCCTTTCTTCTCCTTATTGCGGAGAGTTTCCGTGAGCTCAAGATTCCGCCTTGCATTGAGATCGAGTCCCATGAATGCGTCCTCGCCCACTACCTCAATACCTGTAAATCTCGAAACAGAGGACTTCTGAGTGTCCCTGATATACTCAAACAGTCCGCATACGGCAGCGCAGTCCGCGCCGTCGGTGCTTATCCCGAGCTCTGAAGCGTCTGTTACTCCGAGCAGCTCGGTAACTATGCCGATGTTCTGTGACGGGGCAAAACGCTCTGCATCACGCAGTGTAACTGCGCTTCCGAGTCTGAGCTTTACAAAATCCGCAACATTCTTCATGCTGAAAAAGCTGTCCGGAAATATTATCTCAGACGGCTGTATGCGGCTGAGCTCATTAATGACTCCTGCCTCCATATCCTTGCCCTCAAATTTGCTGACAGCAGCTTCACCGGTCGAAATATCCGCAGAAGCCACACCGCAGGTCTTGTTCTCCTCGTCGTAGAAAATGCTGCATATATAGTTGTTTCTGCCGTCGTCGAGCATACTGCTGTCAGTGAGAGTACCAGGAGTCACGACTCTGATAACATCTCTGACAACAATGCCCTTTGTCTCGGCAGGATCGGTGAGCTGTTCGCAGACAGCCACCTTGAAGCCCATATCTATAAGGCGCTTGATGTACATATCTGCTGCGTGGAACGGTACTCCGCACATGGGCGCACGTTCCTCGAGACCGCAGTCCCTGCCGGTAAGAGTGAGTTCAAGCGCTTTAGATACCCTAATGGCATCGTCGAAGAACATCTCGTAGAAATCTCCCAGTCTGAAAAACAGCACACAGTCCTCATACTTGTCCTTGACCTCGAAGTACTGGCGCATCATCGGGGAGATCTTACTTCTGTCGATCTCCATCAGCCGCAGCCTCCGCAGGTAGAGCAGCTTCCCGAGCAGCCGCTTGAAGGCTGGCAGGTCTCCGGATCCTCTCCGTTAGCGCACATTGTGATTATCTGCTGTATATTGTTGACAAGGTCCTCAAGGTTCTTCTGAGCAGCCTGGAATACGATCATATTCTTGTTGCTCATTATCTTCTTGTATGTAGCCTTTATGTTCTCGTCGAGCTCCTTGAGATGGTTTGTATCAGAAGACTTGACGTCCTTCATTACCTCGTTGAGTTCCTCGCGGAGCTTTGAAAACTTCTCAACATCCTCGTTGAGCTCCTTGTCATTGTCGTTCACCTGCTTTGCAAGATTGTATGCGATAAATCTGTCGTCCTGCTGTATTGCCTTTCCAAGCTCTCTTGTGAGTTCGATAACGTCCATTTTTATTCTCCTTACATATTATATAGTGTTCAGTCAATGTATATTCTCGGCACTCTCTTTGAGATGCCGCATACTACTTCATAGCCGATAGTTCCGTAGACCGAGGCAAGCTCGTCTGCGGTTATAATGTCATCGCCGTCGCGACCGATGAGAGTAACGATGTCGCCGGACTCTGCTTCGGGCACATCAGAAACATCTATCATAAGCTGGTCCATGCAGACTCTTCCGACTATACGGCAGCGCTTACCGTGAACAAGTATCTCGCCCTTTGAGCTGAGAAGTCTCGAATAGCCGTCCGCATAGCCTATGGTAACTGTTGCTACACGCATTTCCCTGTCGGAAACGAATGTCCTGCCATAGCTTATACAGGTGCCTGCCGGAACCGTCTTGACCTGTGAGATAACGGCTTTGAGCTCCATAACAGGTTCAAGTCCCTCGGGGATATCAAGGCTGATATCAGGGTGAAGTCCGTATATTATGATACCGGCACGCGAAAGAGTACTCCTGCTGTCGTTGCGGTAACAGGTAGCAGCGCTGTTCATGAAGTGCATATGCTCCAGCTTAACTCCCCTTCTGACAAGCTCGTCATAGGTATCTGTGATGTAAGCCTGCTGATGATCGGTGTAGCTTATATTGTCGGGATCATCGCTGTCTGCAACTGCGAAATGAGTATATATACCCTCAACAGAAAGGCCTTCTATGCCGCAGATACGGATTATCTCCTCAGCACATTCAGCCGGAGTATCATATCTGAGTCCTATTCTGCCCATACCTGTATCTATCTTGATGTGGCAGCGGACCTTATCCTTGCTGTTATGACAGAGAGACTGTGCATACTCCATGGAGACAACGCCCTGGATTATGTTGTTCTCCGAGATCTCGTGAGCATACTCCGGAGGAGTATAGCCGAGTATCAGTATATCAGCATCCGGGCAGAGCTGTCTTACCGCCAGCGCTTCGTCGAGATTGGATACCGCAAAATAGCGTATACCGCAGTCCTCAGCAAGACAATGGCAGACTCTGTCATAGCCGTGTCCGTAAGCGTCAGCCTTTACGACAGCCATTATATCTGTGCTGTCCGAGTTGAGTCCCCTGATTATCTCCATATTCTGTCTGAGCTTGGAGAGAGACACCTCTGCCCAGGCTCTTTTGAGATAGGGTTTCATTCTATCATTCCTTTCTTTCGCAATACAAGCGGTTAAAATAATATTACATATCTTAAAAACTTCTTGAAATCTATAATGTATTATGCTATAATCATATAGTATGATATTGGAGGTGTTGACTTGCTAAGATCACTGACATCCGGCATATGGCTGACGCCGCCGGAACGTTTCATACCTCAGCCTGACAAGACCGTATGTATAACCGGTCACAGGATCAAGAGCGTCATTCCTTACCGGAACGACAATGCTTTTCTTGAACTGACCGTCACCGGGATACAGCTCATGCTGTGCAGATACATTGATCTTGCTGTCGAAGCCGGTTACACCTGCTTCATAGACGGTCTCTCGACCGGAACAGACCTCTGGGCAGCTCAGTATATCATCCGCTTGAAAAACAGCGGTGCTGATATAAAGCTCATAGGCGCTATGCCGTATCTCCGCCACGCAGAACGCTTTCGTCCTGTCGAGCTTGAGATACTACGCAATGTCGAGATGTACTGCGACACCCTTACCTGTACTAATCCCGATCCGGATATAGTTTATTCCAAGACCGGCGCAGGAAAGGAGCTCTACCGTACACGCAACTACTTTATGGCTGACTGTTCATCAGCTGCCATAGCTTATTATAATCATTCCGAATACCGCTCAGGGACTCATCAGACAGTTGCCTATCTGAACAACAGCGGCAAAAGAGTCGCTGAATTCAGCAACGATGACCTCTGCCGCATCATAGATGAAGCCGGTACGGATATAGGTTCTGTAAGGCAGCGTATTTCGCTCCTGCCCAATCCTTTTATCCGGCCGCGGCGAGAGTCCCAACACTAATTATATCACATTTGCAGGATTTTTCAAGTTTATTTCAATAAAAATACTTTTCGCCGACTGTTTTTTATCCCATCGGAAGTTTTACGGAGTGAAGATACGTTCGTTTTCAACCGACTGTTGAATGATGTGTTTAAACATTCAAAGTTAACTTTCAGTGTGGAAAATGTTGAAAAACCTGTTGATAAACGCATTGAAGCCAACCAGTTTTTAACATCAAAAACGTAAAAACGTTTTTATTCATTTTACTGTGCATATTTTCATCGCATTTATATACGATAAGTAATCAATTTTGATATATTATGTATCATTTTTAAAGGAGAGTACCAAAATGTCAGAAAAACGCAAAAAGAAAACCGGAAGCATAGCCATCCCGTTCCTTGTTACCATCTTCATCGCAACGATCATCGTAGGCGGTGCAGGCTACTTCATCTACCATAACTACATCGGTAAAAAAGAAGATGACATAAAAGAACCTCAGCCAAGAAACGGCTCTATTTCCGTATCCGCTGAGGACAGCCATACGCTTCTTCTCATTCTCGACGATCCCGAAGCTGCGTCAGACGCTTCAGCTACCTTCGTTGTAATGCGCTCCGTTCCCTATAAGAAGGAAGTTCTCTTCATAGGCGTTCCTTCAAACTCCATCCTCTATTCCGAAAAAGAGGGCACTCAGATAGCTCTCAAGGATAAATACACCCGCGGCGGCGCACAGGCTGCAGAGGAGTTCATCGAAGAAGCTCTGAAAGTCGACATAAGCAAGTATATGGTATTCGATGTCAACGCTTTCGAGCACGTATGTGACCTCTTCGGCGGAGTAAACTACCCTGTTGACATCAAGCTCAACGGCTATCCCGGAGACGGCACACTCGAAACTCTCGCAGCTGACGAGATCACAATGTACCTCACATACAACAAGTTCCCCGGCGGCGAGCCTGAGCGTGCTCTCAAGGCTGCAACTATCATCAGCTATATGATAAACGGTTCCGACGGCGACCGTATCGCTACGAACTTTGACAGATACTTCACCGAAATAATCAATATGCTGCCAAATACAAATATCACAGCTGTTGATTACGACAAGAAGAAGGAAGCTATAAAGTATATGTTCAATTACGGTTCAAGCATCGCTTTTGCTGCCTGTGTTGACGGAACAGACGCTGAGAACGACTTCATCCCCAGCGATTCATTCATCTCGAACCTGCCCGAGGAATACTTCTGCGATCCTACAGAGCCTCCGACGAGAGCTAAGTGAGCGGAGGTATACACTTGAACAATATCTTCGATACCCACGCACACTACGCAGACCATGCCTTTGATGAGGACAGAGAACAGATCCTCTCTTCACTGCCGGAAAAAGGTGTCAAATACGTAACTCTCGCCTCTTCATCCGTTGAGGACATAGCTGAGAACTCAGAGCTCTCACAGAAATACGGCTACATCTATGCGGCAGCCGGAGTCCACCCGGAATCAGTTGACTCAAATCCTGCCGATTACCTCGACACGGTCCGCCGTACAATAAGCGAAAACCCAAAGGTACGCGCTGTCGGTGAGATAGGTCTTGACTACCACTATGAGGGTTACGACCGCGATAATCAGATAAAGCTCTTCCGCGAGCAGCTCGAACTTGCCCGCGAACTCGATATGCCGGTTATAGTCCACAGCCGCGATGCCTGCGAGGATACTCTTGACCTCCTGCGCGAATTCCAGCCTAAAGGCGTAGTTCACTGCTTCAGCGGCTCGGCAGAAACAGCAAAAGAGATAATCAAGCTCGGTATGTACATCGGCTTCACCGGAGTCCTCACTTTCAAGAATGCAAAAAAGGCTCTCCGTGCGCTCGAAGCTGTTCCGCTCGACAGACTGCTCCTTGAAACAGACTGCCCGTATATGGCACCCGTGCCGTTCCGCGGTCAGCGCTGCGACAGTTCTATGATAGCTTACACAGCAGAGAAAGCTGCCGAGATAAAAGGCATACCGGTCGATGAACTGCTTGAGATAACCTGCCGCAACGGTATGGCCCTCTACAATATCCAATAACTGAAAGGTATCACACATATGTACTATTGCTGCGGTCTTACCAATAAAGGTATCATGCCACACAACGAGGACGCTCTGCTTATCGGAAAAAGCGTCCTGAACGACGGAACTTCCGAACAGGAGCTCGATGCCCCTTTCATAGCAGCTGTATCAGACGGAGTTTCCGGAGAATTATCCGGCGAAGTCGCTTCAAAGATGTGCCTTGATATGATAAGCGAACTCCACTACACCAGCCGTACAGACCTCTCAGGTGAACTTCTTTCGATACATAGCCGGCTTGCTCAGTACGGCACGGAGAACCCTGACAACCATAATATGCAGGCTACGCTCTGCGGTATTGCCGTTGACGAGCGCGGCAGCATCATGACTTTCAACGTCGGCGATTCGCGCCTTTACCGCTTCCGCAGCGGCAGGATAAGCCAGATCTCACGCGATCAGTCGCTCGTGCAGCTTCTCTACGAAGAGGGCTCGATAACCCTCGCAGAACGCCGCACACACGTCCACAGGAATATCATCTTCCCGGCTTTCGGCAACGTCAGCACAAAGCCGAAGATAGATATCTCTCCGATAAGCGGCGGTATCGAATTCGGCGATATACTGATACTCTGCACGGACGGACTCTCCGACTATGTTTCCCCTATCGACATCGAGGAAATAATGGAGCTCCCACGCAGTCTGTCGGAACGTCTTGAGCTTCTTCTTGAAAAGGCGTTAGCCAACAAAGGCAAGGACAATATAACAGTTGCAGCTATCCTCTGCTGCTGATATTTACATATTTTATGTCTTGACACATCTTTCAAAAAAGTATATAATTTAAACAGGGTTATATCCCGAAAGGAGGCTACCAATGAAAAAAATCATTTCATTACTTATATCCGCATCAATTGCGGCTTCTGCAATGAGCTCCCTTGCTGTTTCTTCAGCAGGTACGGATACCGATAAAGATATCGCGCTCTTCGGCGACAGTATAGCAGCCGGCTACGGTCTCAGCTCTTCCGAGCACAACTACGGTGAGATATGCGCTGACTATCTCGGCGGAACCGCTGCAAATTACGCAGTTTCCGGAGCTACATCAACAGATATGCTCAATAAGATAAAGTCACTTTCCGACTCTGACAAGAAAACAGTAAAGAACTCTGAATACATTGTCATTTCTGTCGGCGCAAACGACCTTCTGCACTACGCATCAAAGCGCCTTCTTACATTCGGTTCAAAGAAAAAGCTCCTCCAGGACGGAGTTTCAGCATCTGATATACCGGCTGATCCTACAATAAGCGATCTGTTGAGATACCTTGATATTGAAAAAGTCAAGGCATATGCAGGCGGCGGAACTGCAAATATGATCGAACTCGGTGCAGAACTCAAAAAACTCTGCGCTAACCTCAGATACGACGATGAGGGATATGTTGGTACTATCCCCAATATCATAATCCCCAACATCAAGGATTCTGTTTCCGCTATCAAGGCTATCAATCCTAATGCCAAGATCATCATTCAGACTGTTTACAATCCTTTCCAGCTCACAACCGCATTCTTCGGCAGCGCTTCTGTCGATTCCTCAACAGCTGATATGATCACCAGCAACTTCAAGGGCGTTATCGACGAACTCAGCGCTCAGATCAAGAAGTTAGACGGCGTTCAGGTAGCTGATATATACAGCGACTTCACAGCTCTTCCGGAAGGCGTTAAACCTACTGCCGAAAATCCCGGCAGTGCAAGCTACTTCACAAATATCGAGCTCGCCGGAGAAGAGAGAGACTTCCACCCCAATCAGAGAGGTCACCTCGCTATCGCTGCAAATATCCTTTATACTATCGGAGATCTTCACGACGATAACGGTCTGCTCACTTCAACTTTCCTGAGTCTCAACAACCGCGCTGATTATCCTGTCAATGTTATCGACAGATACAAGACAGTTGCCGGCAACATCCTCCAGGGAGATGTCGACTTTGACGGCAAGTACACTGCTCAGGACGCAAGTATAACTCTGAGGAACTACGTACTCCTCTCGAGTTCAGAGGGTTCTATCCTTTCACCTATCCAGAAGAAGTGTGCTGATTCCGATCACGATGAAATCGCTAAGGCTGATGATGCTTCAATGATACTCAAGTATTATACATATGTATCATCAAACGGCAAGCTTGATTTTGAATCATATTTCGCATCACTCAAGTAATACGAACAAAGCCGCTCATAACGGTGGTACTCATACAGAAGTATTACGAAGCTTACTGGGTGAAACCTTTCTGATGTAAGATATTCTTAACGCAGAAAAACAAAAATCAAATCGAATAGGACAACAAATCCCGATGCTGAGCATCGGGATTTTGTATAGTATATTTATAATCTGAGTATTTAAATTCAAATTCAAATAATAAACTACTTAAATATCCTCTCAAAGATTTTTATTGTTCCTGTTTTTTACTATAATTCATGAAACGCTTTGTGACATATTTCATAGTTGTTCAGTATTCGATTTTGATTAATCATGAAAATATGGTTTGTATTGTAATTATTGCGTATCACTGTTAAGATTATCTTAGATGTATCAGTAAAAATAAGATTATAGGAATTTTTAATTACTATGTGATCGACTCTGCAAGTTGCTGTAAAAGATAATGTTATAAAATGTGGAGCAGAAAGGAGGACAGACAATCAACAAACTCACAAACATTGGAAGATACTGAATTTGAATTTGCGAAAAATCGGGATTAACAACACACTCTCTGGATTTTATTAGTTCATGGAGATTATTTATGCCTGGCCTTCAGTTAATTATAATAACAAAATTGCAAAAGATTCCTTTTATGAATAAATAGTCTTTTATTTAAATTCTGTTATCTGCAATAATCCTTGTTTATATCAAGGTAATGAGTTGTTGTTTCATTATACTGTTATGATTGTCAATGATTAATCTAGATGTCCATCAGAAATAGTAAGGACACGTTGGCATTTTTCAGCAATTATTATATCATGAGTAACAATGATTATGGTTTTTCCTGTTTTATGCAAATCTGAAATAATATTCATTATCATTTCGGCATTCACGCTGTCAAGAGCCCCAGTTGGTTCGTCAGCAATAATATATTTTGAATCATTTATAATAGCTCTAGCTATAGCGGTGCGCTGTTTTTCTCCACCGGATAGGAGACTGGCTTTGGTATCAAGTAGCTTGTATATTCCAAGTTTTTTTGCAAGATCTTCACAACTTGTATTGATTTTGGTTCTTGAAAAATATGTCGGCAACAGTATGTTATGCCTAACAGTTTCATCTTCAATTAGGGCGAAGTCCTGCATTATAAAACCAAATTTACTATTTCGTAAATTAGAAAGATTTGAGTTACTGAGTTTGCTGATGTCCTGACCGTCAAGAAGATACTCACCTTCATCTGGAGAATCAAGGCAACCTATTATATTTAACAAAGTCGATTTTCCAGCTCCAGATCGTCCCATTATTGCAACCATGTCATTATCCTGTATCTCAAGGTCGATTTTTTTTAGGACATTTATTTTGTTCGACGAATTACCGTTAAAAGATTTTGATATATTTGTTAGTTTGATAGGCATGATTTTTACTCCTGATTTTTGTAATGATCGATAAGGCTTCCTTTGCCAAGGTCTATAACATATTTCATTGAAACTATACAGAAAATAAATAAGATATAGATAAACGAAAGACAAAAAGTTGATATGTTTATCATTATTTCACTTGAATATAGCAGATTTCTTATAGAAGATACGTTATACAAAAATATAGCGATGAAGAAACCAGTAGTTGCGATTGAAAACATTCGGAGAAATTCAATGGCTGCACATTCTTTTTTATTCGCTCCAAGCATATAATAAATTATATAATTTCTTCTGTCAAGGCGACTTTGCATACCATTTATTCCGCCTATTCCAGCTGCAGTAAGTAGGGTAAATACAAATAAAATAATTCCGTTTGAAATGAAATCAAATTTTATGTCTCTTTTATAGTTTTCTATCATCTGGTCAATATCAGTAATTTCACCATATTCGCTAAATGCTTTTTCGATTGTAACATTATCTGATTTTTCTTTGCAGAAAAGAAGTTCTCCTACGAATCCAGGACTATCATCAATTAAATGTTTGTGATCAAAATCGTCTGTTACGGTTGGCAGTTTTTTACTGTTGTATGGAACGATAAATGCTGATTGTGGTTTTTGTGCAAAAAACTCTATAGACATTACATTCTTATTTCCTGAATGATTGAACTCTATCACATAGTCATCAGGTGAAATGGATCCAATTACAACTGCTTCATATTTTTTTCCGTTATTGTCTTCAAGCATTAACGTATCATTCAATGAAAAACTGTTGTTCAAAGATATGATTGGTATAGCGTCAGTTTTATCATATTCGTCGAACCATTTTCCTGATGATAATTTCAGATTGCATCGTTCAATTATAGCATCATTGTAACCAAGACATAAATATAGATTATCATTGCTCTTTATAACCATATGATTTACACATCCGATTTCGAGAATATCCAAAGAATTATCCTTGATTATTTTTTCAGCAGTAATATCCTGAGACGTAAATGAAAAAGGAGTGTAGTATAAAGCTTTACTAGAATTAAACGTTTCAGCTATGTCAGATTTTGATGATATATATTGTAATTTACCGATGAATCCAAGAAATATCAATATCGTTACAGCTATTTGTATCATAAGAACTATATTCTGTTTAATATGTTTTTTTATAAGATCAGCAGTACATATTATTATTCCTTTCATTTATTTCTCCTTTAATATAAATGTTTTTTCCTGTGTTAACGAAGTTTTAATTCCCCAGTAAATTGAAAATGCAAGTAGTACTGCAAGTATTATCAGGAAGATAGGAATATATGCTTTAATATCATCTGAATAAACTATCTTTAGTTTTCCGAGAGGTTTATATACACAAGCGTATAGGATACTACCTATGATGGTTCCTGTAAATGATATAAAGAACATCTGTCCGGATACAATAAAAAATTTTTTTAATCGACTGCAGCCATATATATAATATACTGTAAAAGTTTGTTTCATTTTTATATTCCAGAAAGAAAACATCATCAGAATATTAACAAATGAAAGGGAAAAAATTATTATTATCAAGGAAAGTGAAATAATGAATTCACTTGAATTAAAAGGTGACTCATTATTGGTTATTCTGTATTCTATATCAGATGAATCTAAGTAATTCCGTAGATTATCTGATATAATATCGTCTAGTTCTATGTGGATGTTGTTTACATCATAATTTTCAATGTAATATAGAGGGGGTACACAGAATGCATAGAAACTCCTATGTATTCCAGAAACAGTAAAAGTTTTGCCGTCATAGACGATATTTTCATTAGTGATATTTCTATGGTAGTCAAGCTGTTCTACTATATCCTCAGAAAGGAAAGCAATTGGATTAGTTTCATCACTGGTATATTCTGAGCCGGTAAGCAAAAAATTCTCTATCTTTCCATAATACACTCCAAGAACATCAGTGTCTGAAAATCCGGAATCTTTTTCGCTCATTACAAGCGTATTAAATGAGCTTTCAGAAATAATAGTTTTAACAAGCTGCTTTAATTCTTCTGATGAATTATTGCTGTCAGTAGTTATGTCGACTTCACAAGCATAATACGTGTTATAATGGTTATACATAAAATATCCAGAATAGAATAGTATTCCAAAACTGGATGCTATGATTCCTGTTAGAATAAAAATAAAAACTGATCTGCTTTCACGGATCAGTTTTGTTATGTTAATAAATATTAGCTTTATAATTTTCATTATATTGATCCCGTTTTACAAATTTTAATAATAATAGTGCTGTGGCTTGGAGAATAAAGTATAGTAAATTAAATAGTAATTATATTATTATATGTTGTGTTTTATCTTGTACGTGAGGTGTATGTAGTAGCTGAAGGACCGTTTTTGCATCCGCCAGAATGAGTGCCATTAGCTTTCTTGATATTTCTGATTTTTGCGGTTGCACTTTTCTTACCTTCTAAAGCATCATTTCCGTACCCCTCAGACTTTTCTGTTACTGTGTCACCGCTTTTGTTAGTTACTTTTACGGTAGTTTTAACCCAAAGCTGATCTACATTATTGCCATTATATCCAATATTTGTATCTGTGCTTCCACAAGCATAATCCTTAAAAATAGGCACATAATGGTACTCCATATGTAATCTGCCGTGGGTTGCAGGTGAATTGGCGCTTGCGTTGAGCAAGTTAATTGAAAGGAAAGTTGTCAGAACACTTACTGCGATTATTGATTTTTTGATTTTTAACATAGTTATTTCTCCTGATTCTTCTCCAATTCACATACTATTGTGTGTTACTATTTTTTGAAAAATAGCAACGGAGTTATTGTACCATAATGATTTGTAATTGTCAAGTATTAAAGATTCACAGATTTTTAGGCGGTTCAGAAAAAGTTAATGTGTCCGAACAAGGAACTGATGTTCAGCTCTGTTTTTGCACGTTCACATACGTCAAACAGTTCGCCTAAGTCATAAAAATTCATTGAAAAATAGCGCAGAAGTATCTCTCCAAGCGGATAAACTCTGCCATCGGAAAGATATATTTTTCTGTCATGGTAGTGTGCTTCTATCTCAAACATAATAACTCCTTTCAGAAATAGTGTTCTATTTCGTCAGAATGTATAACACTGCGGATTGCTTTGAAAATAGCTGTATAAATAGATAGAAACTAAAAGTTTACAATTTGTTCATAAAAATAGATTATAGATTGAACTCAGTAGAGATAGTATACTATATCTATTGACTTTTGTCAAGAGAGCGTGTATACTGAACACAGTTAAGACGTCCGGACAACTCTTGACATCACAAGTAAAAACTCGAAACGCGAAAGGAAGATGT